>JAEEGK010021734.1_pt1 | contig 13539 bp, 10 predicted proteins | sample 8958771 | NCBI WGS metagenome assembly JAEEGK01 (sample SAMN16246547, study PRJNA631951) | gut metagenome | biome: gut microbiome; feature: rumen; material: SC-attached | host: Bos | place: Iran: Karaj | collected 2018-10 | reverse complement strand
TTCTTGGAACTTTTTATTCTAGCTTCGGACAGTCCCCAACCTCTAGTGTCCCCAGGAACCTACTTACCAGCCTTTTTGCCTCCCCAATATTTTGCCCTGATTTCGGAATCGGCAACATTTGGGTCGCAAAACAACTCCATACGAGAAATAAGGTTGGCCATCGACATATCTACAACAAGACTATCACGAGCGGTGACAATCCCTGTAGCGTTTACCGCCATCAGCTCTCCAATCCCAAACCCTGTATTCCACTCATTCTCCTCTCTCGTATCTCTTGGCACAAAGAACAACATTGGCTCAACAGGATTCAGCGTAAGCCATTTGATACTATCCATCGTCGCAACTTCTAGCGAGTCAAGCTTCTCGGTCTTCTTGCCCCAAAGGTCTGCATAATGGATTTTGCATGGCTGTTGCTTACCACCATTTCCCTGTTTCACAAACAAACTTATCGACACTCCCTGTTTGATGTTAAAAACACATTCATCGTCCCCATCGCCAGGCGCAGCCTCGTACTGATTGGAGTTTCCATGAAGATTCAATACCCATATTTCATCGAAGGTCTGCATTAACTTCCAGCGCATCCCACGAAAGGTCGGGTTGTCGAGGAAACCGTGAGGGGTAATGTAGGCGACAATGCCACTACCGTTCTTCTCGACATAATGCTCAGCTAGGCGAACAAATTTCACATAGTCATCATTGAGCCAATGCTTCCGTTCTTGGAGTTTCTGTCTTCCTCCTGGTTCAACTTTATAATCATTTACAAGTTGGGTAATCCAATCCCCGTTATTTTGTGAAATCCCAGAATACGGCGGATTGCCTAACACCACCATCACAGGAATGTCGCGCTTAACCTCGTCTGCACCCTGTTGTTCGGCAGCAAGTGCGCTCGCAAATAGCCCACCCGGCAATTCTTTATGCCAGTCAGTAAGCGAATCCGTGAGAAACACCCTGAAGCGATCCTTGCCCGACGGAGTGACGCCTGACTCGCGAAGAGCGTAATCCAACTTTACATGCGCCATCGTATAACTGGCCATCAGCAGCTCGAAGCCATTGAGACGAGGCAAAAGGTTGCTTGCGACATATGCGGGCCAACGCCCTTCGTTGCCGTCGAACTTCGCTCTTATCTGCCGAACGGTCTCTGCAAGAAATGTCCCCGTGCCGGTTGCAGGATCGAGAACCTGTACGCGATGCACGGTCTTCTTTACCTTGTGGGCAAGTTTCTTTCCATGCGTTGTGGCCTCTTCAACTTCGATCTGCGTTGTTGACGAGTCTGCAAGGCCGTCCTCAAGACCAAACCGAGTTTTAAGCGCCCAATCGACAGCAGATACAATGAACCGCACGACCTGTATCGGTGTATACCATACGCCTCGATCTTTGCGGAGTCCTGCGTCATACTCTCGTAGGAAGTCTTCGTAGAAATGAACCATCGGGTCGGACGCACCAGTGGATTTTCCATAGCCCTTCATGACTTTGCCGACATCGACTGCCCTGAAAAGGTCTGCAAGGTCATCAACTATCCATTCGAGCTCGTCTTCAAGATTGTTCGCCACATATTGAAACAACTGTTTCAAGAATGGATTGCTGTTGGGTATACGCCCCATTGCTTCGTAACGCGAGAAGTCCTCGGGTGTCGGGTCATTTAGGCGGGCAGCGAACATTCCGTATGTGAGCGTCTGGGCAAAAATGTCGGAAAACTCTTCTGGGCCAACATCGGGCATAAGGACATTGCGAAAGCCCAGCATCATGTCAAGCAATGGCGTCGGCACGGGTTTTGCGCCAGCAACGGCCGAATCATACGCTTCGGCAACCGGCTTTAGATACGCCTCGGCAATCCGCTGAAGCATTCTCGCCTTGCCTGCCATTAGCTCGGCAAGCCGCTTCGCAGAGTCTATTTTCAGAGGATCGCCACAAGCCGCTTCTTCCATCATGTCGATGAACGCGGCAAAATTCTCGCTCTTAGCCGAAACCTTCGAGCCGTCCCATTCGGCAATTCTCACATCGCCTGCGTTTTGTCCGTTGTGATGATAGAAATGGAAATCCAGAAAATCAGAGAAGACAATTGTGTCAAGCGCGGCCTTGTAGCGATCAAACTGCTCCTTGTTGCCAGTGCGCTTTCTGCCATCCAGGTCGCTGTCACCAAGATCCTTCGTCTCAACGAACATGACCGGCAGCTTGTTCTTGTCAATAAGTATGAAATCCGGCGCGCCACATTCTAAGCGCTTGGCCTCATTTACTGGCGTAAGGTCTGGCAGAAGCGCGGACAGAAGCTTACTTAGTGCAGGGCGAAACGAATGCTCAGTAGTCACCCCTGTCTTCGCCAACTTAGCGACTTCGGCAACATATGCTGCTACTGCTTCTGCCTTATTTGATTCAACCATGTCATTTCTCCTTCACACCCTTTTCTTCATCCCCGCGTTTTCTGCGGCTTGCCTTTGCCGTATTCGCGGCGTTCCGATGTTGCATTGCGGATTGAGACTTGTCACTTTCCATTCCCCCGCCTTGTCATTTCCTCCCGCTTCATAAACGCACAGTATTCCTCTAGAGACTTCTTCATCACCTCTTCTGGGACAAGCAACCGCCTATATTCAGCAACCATCACTGGACTCATAGTTCGGCAAAGCGTGTATTCAACTCGGCATCTATCCGCATCCGGGCAAAGAATAATGCCAACTGAGGGATTCTCCCCCTCGCGACGGATTTCCCTGTCAATGGCTTCGAGATACATGTCAAGCTTGCTGACAAACTCCGGTTGGAACCCAACCGCCTTGAGTTCGACATCTACTAGACACCGCAATCCTCTATGATAAAACAACAAATCAAGCCGACGGGTCTCGCCTCCTACATGTACAAAATACTTATCCCCCATGTAAAGAAAGTCCTTGCCCATCTCCAAGACAAAATCCCTCATGTGCGCCACAAGTTTTTTATGCAGCACATGTTCAGTGTGCTTTTTCGGCAGATTCAAGAAGTCGAGAAAGGCTTTATCTTTGAGCATAAAATCAGCCTTGGGATATGCCGCCTTCAATCTGGCGGACATCTTCTTCTCCCTGCTCATGATCATGTCATACGTCTGTGCGGCAAAAGCTCTGCGCAATTCCATCTGATTCAATCGTTCTCTTGCCGCGTAAAGAACATAGAACACCCGCTCTTCAATAGAGTTTACATGATTCAGTATCTCAACATGGTTTGTGAACGTCGTAAGCGATAAAAACATGGGAAATCCCGCGCAATCACAATCGTTATCAACCAATTGTGCAGTTGGCAACTGCACAAATTCCCCATTCGCAATTTGCGCTTTTGCCGATTGCGTTATTACATCATCTCCAATTTGTGCAGTTGGCAACTGCACAAATTCGTGAAGCCGCAAACGTTCAGATATCCTGTGGAAATCCACCGAAGTATATGCTTCGTAGAACGCCACCATGTTGTATATCTGCCGTTTGCCGAATCCTCGCCGCCTCGGATTGCGCGTCTTAAGATAATCCGACAGTGCCTCTACCGTCTTCGAACCCCAAGCCGACGACTTCAAGCGTACGGAAACGAATGCTCCCACGCTCCAGTAGCTCATCAGCGCCTCAGCATTGGCAAGACCTAACGCCCGCTCCCACCGACGCTCAATGATTGCGTTAATCTGCTCAAATTCCTTCTCGACTCTCTTCATGTCATTACCTCAATCCAGATTATACCATATTAATGCTTCGCGAGATATTGCGCGTGCCGTATTCGCGGCGTTCCGATGTTGCATTGCGGATTGAGGCGAGAAGACCAGGGATGATCTCTGGGCCCATCTTGGCGACAGCGAAAGTAAGGAGAGCCTTCCTTACGAACTACCGAGAAATCCTCGGTAGTTGCCTCGCGCGACAACTCACCAACCGCAAACACATTCTTCAGGTGTAAGCCTATGTTGTCTGTGCTGTACCCAAACAATGTGGCCATCTGACTTTGTGTCAGCCACACCGTCTCGTTCTCAAGGCGCACATCCAGCCGAACGGTCTCGTTCGGCTGATACACCACTATCTGGTTCTCATTCGCTGTCATTAAGTCTCACCTTTCATACCATGCCCTCGACTTTGCGCCAGTCGCGGACACAGACTTCTTGCTGCTCGGGATTTCGGCAGCGGCCAGATTCGCGAAACAGAGTAGAGCAGCCCGGTCGCAGATTGCGACTGGCTTGCTGCTTTCTCTATATCTGCCCAGCTTCATATGGCACATATTATATCATTTATACTATTGGCAACTTGGCGAAAATGCAAAATTCTTCGTCCGCGACAGTGCAGACTCCCGCCATGCACCTAAACTATAGCACAATATGTGGTGCGGCAACTTGTCACGAACTTGTCAAACGCAAAAAATCCGGCCTTGAAGTTGTCAATCCTGACAAGTTCGTGAGAATAAACAGTGGAAAACAGGACCTCAAACAAAAGGGTCAGCAACTGTAAATTTCATGCGAAATTTTCGGGCATTGTCTAAGAGCGTCGAATTCCATCCTTGCGCGTCAGCGCAGGGAAGAGATGGCAAGGAGGATGAGGGGGTGCGGGGGAGAAGGAGGAAGGGAAGGGAAACCATCCCCTGGACACGACCGCTACGCAGCTTTCTTTCTTCTTCCGACATTGGCATTCTGTTTCGTCGACTCGGGCTCCGGCATCGGAGTGAAGCCGGGGTCCCGCGCGATTCTGTTCAGCAGCGACAGCAGCTTGCGCATGGTCGGGACTATCGCCCACTTGTGCGGATGGCCCTCTGCCCGTTTCTTGTGGTAGTAGCTCCCGAGGATTGCGTTCCACTTGATCGATGCGACTGCCGCCATGTAGAGCGCGTTACGCACATCCTTTCGTCCGCCCCAGATTCGCCTCTGCCATTCCTTTGCCCCGCTCTGCTTCTCCTCGGGAGCGATGCCGACAAGCCGGTTCAGCTTCCCGTCGGAGAGCGTCCCGATCTCTGGCAGAGAGGAAAGTATCGATATCGCCGTGAGGTCGCCGACGCCGCCGATTGTCGTGAACCGCTCCCTAAGGCTGTCCATGCGCTCGTTCTTCTTGACTGTGTCCAGGCAGAGCTTTTCCGCCTTGTCTATGATTCTGCCCGCGAGCCTGATCTGCTCCTTCAGCAGCGCCTTCATCTCGGGGTCGATCTCCGTTTCGAGTCGGTTTATCATGGCCGTGCGCGAGTCCACCATTGTCTGGCGGAACTTGGCCTTGCGCTTCAGTTCGACAGCCTCGACCTCCTGCGGCTCGAGGACTCGCACGCCAATCTTGTCGGCGAAGCGCGAGATGAGCGCGGCGTCTATCGTGTCGTTCTTGGACAAGTTCCCCTCCGCCCTTGCGAACTGCCGAACGCGCAGAGCGTCGGTGTACGCGATGGGGACGTCGAACTTGTGCATGAAGGCGATGAGCTCAAGCTCGTATCCGCCCGTCGGCTCCACGCAGACCGTCGCATTGGCCTTTCTTGCGAGGTCGCGGAGCTCCCTGAACCCCTTTATGTCGTTGTCGACTTCCTTCGTCATCGGGCGAGCCCCCTCCTTCTTCGCCGGGACGAAGATGTCGAGCTTTTCCTTGGAAACGTCAACTCCGATGTGCACAGTGTCTGATTTCATGCTATACTATCCTTGTCTGGAGGCTGAACCGGGTGGACTGACCTCCTCCCGAAACGCCTATACAACTGTTGAGCCTTTAGACGAAACGCGGCGGCTGGCTGAGCTGACCCGGAGGGTTAACCCCCTGGACCTATTAGAGCCTCGCCGCCGCAGGCCCGTCCGGGAAAGGCCTTTCCGGGCGGGCCGTTCTGTCCGGACACTAGTCCGGCTGAACAGTAGCATAGTCTACCATATTTCGATTAGACAAGACACTTCCGTATATGTCCTACTGTATATGCCAGGTCTGCGCTCATGCCAGAACGTCCTTCCCTTTGCGCAGAAGCCTGTAGCGCTGCAACGGCGACTTGGGCTTCTCGGGCAGGGTCTGCGCGATGTATCCCTGCGCCATCAGAGGATTCAGGTAGGCACTGGACAGCCAGGGCTGGCTCGAAATCCCCAGCTCCGACGCCAGCTCGCCCCTGCTCTTCGCACCTGACGCGAGGAGCGCCAGCAGCCTTGTCGCCGTACCCCCGTTCCCTTCTGCAAGGGACAGTTCATGCTTCCTCGGCACCGGGCACTTCTCCGCGAGGCACGATGGCGCGCCCTGCAGCTCCCTTTCCCGCTCCGCCTTCTTCCCTTTACCGGACCCGAACATGCCGAACAGCCAGTCCACGATCCCCCCGCGCTCGACCGCATCGTCTATCTCGCCAAGCCGTGCGCGGATTGCCGCCCTGTGGTGCCTTGCTATCTCGCGCCACTCGTCCGCGACCCCTTCGTAGATGAACCTGTACATGTCCCTCGCATGTTCGTCGCCGGCCACTGCCGCCGCCCAGCCGCACCACTTGTACTCCGCAGGATCGCGGCATATCCCGGCCTCCGCCGGATTGCAGTCGACGTATGCCGCCTGCGCGCTCATGTCATCCACGGTCGGATTCGACCGCTTGTCGTAGAACCTCCCCTCCCAGATGGTCCCCGCATGGTCCCGCCGGGAGTTGAACGACATCGTCATGCTCTGCTTGAGCGTCTTCATGAACTCGCTTGGATGGAACATCCGCCGCGCATAAGCCGCAAGCAGACAGCCGAAACCCGTACCAGCGACCGGACCGCCGAAGCTCGCCCTCGCCTTGTCGTCCTCCTCCTTCAACATCTTCCATTCCCCCAGCGCCTCGTCAAGCCTCGCTCCGCGATACAGCGCGTTCACCCTCGCCAGGATCTCATCCTCGGACAGTTCGCGCGCATCGTCAAGGAAAATGAATACGTGGATGTGGTTCGACATGCAGCAATGGGCAATGACCCTGACGTATTTTCACCTAACGCTCGTTCATCATTTCATCAAGAGACTGTCTGCATTGGTATATGATCATGGGATCTTACCGCGGCCCTTCTTGCCTTGGTAGAGGTTTCTTTCAGGGTCGAATTCAAGATTGGTGTCGTTGGGACGGGGATTGAATACAGCCTCTTCAACGCCAACTGCGCCAGTCAACCTCATTGTACCGAGAATCTTGGAATAATTGGCCGACACTATATTCCCTTGTTCATCGCATTTGACTCGCGAACGAATTACCATATACTCGCCGCCGTTCACAGCATCAGACTCCTCCAGCCAAACAGTATGCCCGCCATTGCCCCTTATGGTAATTGGAAATGATCGCAGATACTCTTGATTGGGATCAGCACGATACAAAGACGGAAAACTCGAGCATCCAGTCTGCTTCCCGATGTACGCCCCGCAATTCTCGGCAAACTCAATTCGACCGATCACATCACCGAGTTTTGGATAACCGGCCTCACCGTTTTTAAACAGGAAGAAACCACTTTTACCAAGTTTTGCAAAGCCCTTATCTCTTGCATCATCCGGACGGTCCCTGACATAGTAAAAATCCGCGACCTCTCCCTTGCCATGCGGCGGAAGCCAGTCGAAGAGCTGCAAGTCGAACCCATAGCGTCCGTTCGCACTGGGAGACAAGACTCCCATCTCTCGCGTGTATGCGTACATCGGCTGCGGATTCTTCTTGCGATACAGCTTGACTTCGCCATGCTTCTCATGTTCATGTAGTTTTACGAATCCAAATGCAGGCGGAATGACAACATCCTCACTTTTGAAATTCTCCGTACGAATATCGCTGCGATAGTATCCGTCCGCATCAACATGCCAGGCGAAATCGGATGTAGTGCAGTTAAACTTAACGACTGCATTGCCGTTGGTGTCGGTCTTTGCCTCGTAGTGATGGTCCGTGCCTTCGCCAAAAACAACATGACTTGACGTGAAGTCGACGTTTACCGTCGCATTCGAAACGGGATATCCCTCGTCGTCCGTTACCCTGACAAAAAACCTCTCGCTGGCGCATCCGGCATTTGCAAACAGCATGGCTGCAATTGTCAAACATTGTCTATTCATGGTCGGTCTCCTTGACATGTTGAATCCTATGCCGAATCATGGAGGATAACCATTTGAATTGAATTGTTTCAGCATGTTCCGGCGACAATCGGATTCAAGATTCGAATCATTGACGCGGTGGTTGAAAACGACACATGGAGATTCAACGACATAACCAAACCGAAATGGGCCAAGTATCTTCGAGTAGTTTGCCTCAATTACGTTTCCGTCAGGATCTAGTCTCGTCCGCGTACGGAGAACCATGTACTCCTCACCATTGGCAATGTCCCGCCAATCAATGCGCTTGTCATCAGAATTCTTCTTAACGAACATAAACGGCAACCTGTTCTTGTATACGGCATTCGTATTGGCACCATGGGTCGACGGAAACACCTTGCTTCCAGTCTGCTTCCCGATGTAAGCGCCGCCGCCGCAGTCAAACTCCAGCCACGCGACACTTCCATCTTCCATCGGCTCTTCGCCGATATTCCTTACATAATAGAAATCTGCGACCTCGCCCTTACCTAAAGGTGGAAGCCACGCGCCCAGTTTAAGATCAAAGCCGTATCTTCCATTCTTCACAGGGACCTTATTTATCGCGTTCCCATATGCCTCAGAAAGACGATACGAGTACATTGGCTGTGGGTTATTCTTGCGGTAAAGAATCGCCTCGCCATGCTTTTCGTGTTCATGTATTTTTACGAATCCAAATGCGGGCGGAATTACAATGTCTTCGCCCTTGAAATGTTCTGTGCGATTGTCGCTTCGGTAGTAGCCGTCGGCCTCAACATACCAGCCAAAATCCGAAGATGTGCAGTTGAACTTCACAACGGCATTCCCGTTCGTGTCCGTACGTGCCTCGGCCTCTCCTCCACTTCCGCCGCTAGTATGCCCCCCGCCAAACAGCACATGGCTGGTTGAGAAGCCGACGCAGACTGTGGCGTTCGTGACAGGACGACCCTCGTCGTCCGTGACGCTTACATACAACCTCTCGCTGGCGCATCCGGCATTTGCAAACAGCAAGGCTGCGATTGTCAAACAACATCTATTCATAGTCGGTCTCCTTCATGTGTTTAATAATTTCTAGGTAAAGTTGATGAACCCTCTTGAAAGAACGCTGCACGAACGTGCTGTGCTGCCAGTCGCGATGTCTTTTCTCTGGCTTGCTTTCGTATTCAACTAAATCGCCTTGGCCGTCATCTTTCTCGTCTGCGCGATCACGCGCAGACGAGAAACCAGAATTCTTCTGGCAAGTTCATCATCTCCAATCAGAGGCGGGCAAGCGCCGACGCGAGGGCATCTACGGTCGCTCTCACCGTTGTTCTACGACTTGCCCCTTTCCCTTCCATAGGATGGCATTGAGCGGCGGCTTCAACGCCTGTCCGAAGCAATCTGCGAGGGAACGCACCACGTCATCAGCGGACGCATCTCCGACCTGAACAGCGTGGCGAGCCGCAAATATGGCATAGAAGAAATGTTCATCGTAATAGGCGACGCGTTCCAGCGTCCATCCCTTGTCTCGGATCTTGCGCAGCATGTCGGACTCAATTGCCGCATCCCAACTTGATCCGGGAATGAGTGTCGCATTTGAAGGGACGGTCTCTACGGGCAACCATACCCCATGATGCCTGGCGATCTCGTAATCGCACTTGTCGTCGGGATTTCCGATGACAAACCTGCCGCCAGGCATTGCAATCTTAATCTGGCCCTGTCGCCCTTCCGGCAAGATGGACACACCCAGTTTGGGGTGGCCGGCAGAGAAAAGACCGACAGACCACCCCTCTTGCAGGGGCTTGCAAAGCTGACCGACTTCATCCCACGACGCAAATTCCATGTGGTTGGTCACCGTCTCTGGGGAATCCTGATTCCGCGACCTCTCAGAGTTGGCATGGAAATCCTTAAACTTCTCTGCATACTCAATTGCCGGTGCCATTGCCTTTGCATATTCATTTGAACAGCATAGAGTCATGTCGTCAAAAGAGCGCTCATTCGACACGCGCCCATCTCTGAAGCAAATGCTTTTCTCATGCAGCAGCCGCAATGTCCGATCTTTCGGCGAATAAGACATGTCATAGATGCAAAGAGTACCATCGCCACAGCTGAACCTGACATCGAGGCGATTGACGTCCGTCACCTTCCATTTCAGCGGGACAGCACCGATAGCGGTCATCGCGTAGCCATCACCGCCGTCGTCTAGCTTGACCATTGCGCCATCCTTGTCCTTTACAGAAGTTCCACACCATGCGCCAACATATTTCCCGGCGCTACCGGCCACACACCCCACGACGACACAGAGAGAAGTCGCAATGCCAAGCATACATTCAATCTTCATGTTTACAGGCTCCTTATTATCTACTAGATTAGGCTCTACGGAGAAAAGGCATGGAATATGCCGTATTTTCACCTAACGCTCGTTCATCATTTCATCAAGAGACTGTCTGCATTAGTATATGATCATGGGATCTTACCGCGGCCCTTCTTGCCTTGGTAGAGGTTTCTTTCAGGGTCGAATTCGAGATTGGTGTCGTTGGGACGGGGGTTGAAAACCGCTTCTTCAACACTCACCCTTCCAGTCAATCCCATTGAGCCTAAGATCTTGGAATAATTTGCAGAAACTATGTTTCCTTTTTCCTCGCATTTGACTCGGGAACGTATCACCATATATTCTCCACAATTAACGACATCACCTTCTTCCAGCCAAACAGTATGACTGCCATTGCCTCTTATCTTGATTGGAATCGAGCGCAGATATTCGCGACTGACGTCTGCCTGATATGTTGACGGGAAACTCGCGCATCCTGTCTGCTTCTCTACGTAAGCACCGCACTTCTCGTCGAACTCAATACGCCCTATGACGTCGCCAAGTTCCGGATAGCTCGGCTCGCCTTTTCTGAAGAGGAAAAAGTCGCTTTCTCCGCGTTTTGCGAAACTCTTGTCCCGTGTGTCGTCCGGTCTCTCCCTGACATAATAGAAATCAGCAATCTTTCCTTCGCCAAGCGGAGGGAGCCAGTCAAAACATTGCAAGTCAAATCCATAGCGCCCATTGGCTATCGGAGACTTGACGTTCATCTCCCGCGTATATGCGTACATCGGCTGCGGGTTCTTCTTGCGGTACAGCGTAACCTCGCCTCGCTTCTCGTGCTCGTGGAGAACAACAAAGCCTATGCCAGGGGGGATAATCACGTCCTCCCCCTTGAAATTTTCGTCATGCGGGTCGCTGCGATAATAGCCATCTGCCTCTACATGCCAGCCTATGTCTGACGTCTTGCAGTTGAACTTGACAACGGCATTGCCGTTTGTGTCCGTCTTCGCCTCGTAATGATGGTCCGTGCCGTCGCCTAGGACAATATGGCCTGATGTGAAGTCCACGTTTACCGTCGCGTTCGAGACGGGATGCCCATCGTCGTCAACGACTCTCACGTAAAGCCGTTCGCTTGCGCAGCCGGGGCCTGCAAACAGCAATGCCGCTATCACCAAGATGCCTCTGCTATTCATGATGTGTCTCCTTGATGTGTTTGACTATCTCCTTATAAAGCTGATGGACTCGCTTGTACGATCGCTGCACGAAAGTGCTGTGCTGCCAGTTTCGATGCATTTTTTTGGTGTCCTTCGGATGATTTTCTGGCAAGTCGCTTTTACCCGACGTAAACAAAGTCGCCATGTCATGATTATAATATAGGTTTTCTGGTGGGCTGTTTGTAATCATTGGGGCAAGCCCAGGGATTGGATTCGCACCGACGGCGAACGACTCAGATGGAATCGCGTAGGCAAGCATCTCGGCTCTGTAGAGGTAGTTGCTCGCGACGATCATGCCGTTTGGCGACGTATGCATTGCCGGATTGTAGAAGTCGAGGAAGAATGGTGTCTGCTGTAGCTGCGCTTCTACCAATTCGGCAGCATCTGACGGCGACATGTGGTCTCGCTTCTCTACGTACACGTCTCCTACCAACGAATCCATTACCGTATCGTAAGCTGGATTGAACTCCCAGCCGCCTTCATTCTCGTGGAACATCATCGGCCACATCCCCTTGCGTGTCTCCTGGTTGTACCAGACGTAGTTCCGCTTCACTATGGTGTGCCATTCCCCATCCCCATTGTTAACGACCTCTTCCTGCGTCGAGTAGAAGTTGACGATGTTAGTCACATTTGCGAACCTTCCTTTCCATGTGAGAAGTCTGCGCCCGTCACCCTCGGGGAAGCACTCGAACCAATGAGTTGCCCTCACTCTGTCCACGTAGTTTGTCCACGCCCTTGGCGTCATCATGTCATGCGACGTCTGGGTAATGCCGTTAGACGGGTCAAACGCCTCCATTGCAACTGCGGCGTTAAGCATGAAATACTTCTCGTACGGCATTCCGTAGTCCTGAATCGCGGCTGACACTAGCATGTTGCCTAATGAATGTGCGAGAAACCACTTGGGACCCTGTACGGCCTCCATCGCGTTCGACAACGCCGGAGCCGTCTGGAAGGCGTTTCTCACGTTGCCGTAGTAGTTTGGCGTGAGCGTTCCGAACACCTGCCCCCTGTCGCCGCGCCACTGGACGGCCACAAATCCCCTGTCAAGCCCAGCCCACCACATCTTCTTGAACACGTTCCTCGCCCACAGCGGCGTCTCCACATCCTCTTCCATGTTGTACCCGTGCACGAACACGAGGTTTCCCGGCTCGTGCTCCTCCTCCGGCCAGTCCGGCGTCGAGAGCCGCGTCGGCAGCCCGTCCGACCCGCCCGCCGCGCTGCGGATGTTCAGCCAGCCGAACATCCTGTCGATCTCGCCCACGTGGATGTCCAGCGGCGCCCTGAACAGCTCCTCGCCGTCGGACTCCTGCCAGGCCGTGAGGTACAGCCGCCCGTCCCTGTCCGCGTCCCCAAACTCAAGAAGCGCGACGCTGCGCTCCGACAGCGACAGCGCGGCGAACTGCTGCGGCATCTCGACCGCGCCGACAAGCGGGGCGACCGGCGCGCAGCGGAGCGGGTTCCCCTGCGCGTCGAGGTCGTCGCCGAAGTGCGCGTCGCCTATCCGCGACCACGGCACGTCCGCGAACGCGACCTTCTTCCGCCTCTGGCGGCCGGACTGCGACTCCAGTCCGTAGCACACCGCGCCGACGCTCCAGTTCGTCGCGAACGCCCGGATGTCTATCGCAAGCGGCAGGAAGTTCACGATGTCGCAACGCCCGTCGATCACGCCGTTGCCGAAATTGTCCCCGCTGAAGAGAGACGTGTCGAAAGCGTTGTCCCCCCTCCACGTGTCGTCGTTCACCCAAAAGTACGCCCTCCTCCCCGCAATGCAGCACGCGACGTCGTTCGTGCCGATCATGCCGTCCCTGCCGTAGTCCGGGACGAGGGGCGGCGGGACGGACGTTATGCGCTGGCGCGCCTCGCAGACGACCTTCCGCCCGTTCTCCACGTGGGCGTACGAAAGCACAAGGTCGCAGCTCCCGGGCTCCGACGACGTTAGATACACCGGGAACACGCGCCGTCCGTAGCCAAGCCGCCGGACGAGGCGTCGCCACTGGCGCGCAGTGAAGTGCCGGACCCGCCGCGTCTCGCTGTCGAGGATCGTCTCGCGCGGGCTTGCCTGGTCCCAGTTCTCCCAGAT
>JAEEGK010021732.1_pt1 | contig 13540 bp, 12 predicted proteins | sample 8958771 | NCBI WGS metagenome assembly JAEEGK01 (sample SAMN16246547, study PRJNA631951) | gut metagenome | biome: gut microbiome; feature: rumen; material: SC-attached | host: Bos | place: Iran: Karaj | collected 2018-10 | reverse complement strand
CTCGACAAGAACGGGAAGGGCAGACCGGTCATCATGGAAGCCGACGGAGACAGTTCCACCAACGCCTGCCGCTTCTCCGCATGGACGGGCCTTCCGACTGTTCTCGGGTGGAACACTCACGAGTGGCTGTGGAGATCCTCGGGCGACACCGGGTATCCCGCCGTCCTGACGGAGCGCAAGAATGATATTCGGAGCTTTTATACGACGTCCGACAGATCCGAGATGCAAAGGATAATTGATAAGTATGACATCTCTTATGTCATTGTCGGGACAGAGGAGCGTAGCCGCTTCGGGGGTGAGCTGAACGAGCATCTGCTCCACGAAATGGGGGAAATATTCTTCCAAAATGATACAGTGACAATTTTAAAAATAAATTAAAACTGCATGCGACGAGCTCTGTCAGCGATGTTACTCTGTAATACTGCTGACTTTTGCTTGACGAATCGTTGTATATATATAACATAACCGGCTTGTTTCAAGTGTTTTGATATGTGAATATGGAACTCAGCAAAGCGTGGCGGTCTATATAAATTCGAAACCGACTATGTAGGCGCCGTGTCGGTTCACGAAGCGGCTATACGCCATCGTGAGCGAGGCAAGGATGCCGAGCTAGGGAGACACTGAGGCACGGAGGCCGAATGTCGACCGGTACGAAAGCCGTTATGGATTTATATGCTGCTTCGCATGAACCGTCGGCGACGGAATCCGGAGCGTTTCGAAATTATATAGACTGTCACGCTTTTAAAGTAACATATAATTTACTTCATTTGACATTAAATACCCAGATAGTTATAATTTATTAGATGCATTACAGAAAGGCACGTTTATGAGAGTAATATCCGGCAGTGCGAATCGCCACCGCCTCGTCACCCCGAAAGGACTGAAGGTCCGCCCTACCACAGACAGGATCAAGGAGACACTTTTTAACATCCTTGCACCCCGTATCGCGGACATCAGGATGCTCGATCTGTTCGCGGGCAGCGGAGGGATCGGGATAGAGGCTTTGAGCCGTGGTGCGGCGAGCTGCGTGTTTGTTGATAACGACCGTGATTCGATGCGGTGCATTAAGGAGAATCTCGAATCGTGCAGGCTGGCCGACAGAGCGCAGACCGTGTTCTCGGATGCGACGAGAGCAGTGAGCGGTCTGAAGGCACAGGGCAGGAAATTTGATATCATTTTTATGGATCCGCCTTACGGCAGGGAACTTGAAAAGGAAGTCCTCTGTGCTATGAAGGACGACCTGCTCGCCGAAGACGGTCTGATCATCGTCGAGGCCGAGGCAGATACAGACTTTGGGTATCTCGAAGAACTCGGGCTCACGGCTGTGAGGGTCAAGGAGTACGGATCCAATAAGCATATATTCATTGAGAGGAAGGGTTAAAGAGAGCATGAAGATCGGACTTTATCCCGGAACATTCGATCCCGTGACGCTCGGCCACAGGGATGTCATCATCAGGGCGTCAAGCCTTGTGGATAAGCTCGTTATCGGGGTCCTGAACAATTCGGCCAAGAATCCCTGGTTCTCCGTAGAGGAGCGCATGGAACTGCTCCGAAAGGTCACGAAGGACATCCCCGGAGTTGTGGTAGATTCGTTCGACGGACTCACGGTTGATTTCGGAGCCAAGATAGGAGCGAGCGTGATCGTCCGCGGACTCAGAGCCGTTACCGATTTCGAGTACGAACTGCAGATCGCGCAGATCAACCACAGGCTCAACCCGAACATAGATACCGTGTTCTTTACGACCAGTGTTGAATATTCGTACGTGAGCTCAAGCATCGCCAAAGAAGTTGCAAAGTACGGAGGAGACATAAGCGGTCTGGTCCCCGCTGAGATCATGGGCGATCTTAAAGAAAAGTGCAGACAGATCGCGTCTAAGGGCTGATAGGACCCATGAAAAGTACAGAAAGATCGTGTACAAGGATCCAAGGGTTCGTGATAAATGCGGAAAGAACGCGTCGAAGGGCTGAAAGGTTCTGAAAGAGAGCCGGATAAAAGAGCCGGATAAAAGAGCAGATCAGAGGTATAAGAGGAGGAAAACACCATGGCAGTAACAAGGATAGAGACGATCATCAATTCGATTTACGATTTTGTTGATAATTGCAAGCCTCAGAGGCTTTCACCGGGGTACATAAGCGTGCCCAGGAACGAGCTTATGGCACTCCTTGACGATCTTAAGGCTCACACGCCCGACGAGATCAAGAGATACCAGAAGATCATCGCCAACAGAGAGGACATCATTGCTCAGGCCCGCGAGAAGGCACAGCAGATCGAGCAGGAAGCCATGGAGCGTGCTCAGATGCTTGTTGACGAGACAGAGATCATGCAGAAGGCCTACGCTCAGGCGAACGACACGATCCAGACTGCCAAGGCTTCTGCCGAGAGCACATTAAAGCAGGCTTCCGATACTGCCGAGACCATCAGGACGGGTGTGCTTGCGTATGCCAACGATATCCTCGCTCAGGTCGTAGAGGTCATGGAGCGTGCTCATAACGAGTCGAAGACCCTCTCGGAGGGGCTTGTTTCCACGCTCGGCAAGAATCTTTCTGTTCTCAAGGAGAATAAGGAAGAGCTTGTCAAGGAACTCAATCCCATCAACAAGGTACCCGGAAGCGGTGACCGCGGAGAAGAGTTCGACTTTACGGAAGCAGATTTCAAATAATTTAAAAGAACTACCGGAGAAATAAATGAAGGTTGAAGTGATAATCCCGGCTTATAAGCCCGATGACAAGCTTGTTAAGGCTGTCAGGGCGTTAGAGGCTCAGACCATGAAGCCGGATCGGGTTCGTATCATTTTGACAAAGACCCGGGAGGGAGAGAAGGACGAGCTTCTTGCGCGCCTTCCCGAAGGGACTGTTGTCGAAGAGATCGAAAAAAAGTATTTTTCTCACGGCGGGACAAGACAGTATGCGGTCGACTCCAGTGAGGCCGCATATATTCTTTTTATGACGCAGGATGCGATCCCCGCAGACCGCTACCTCGTTCGTAACCTCTGCGGTGCGCTCGCCAAGAAGGATGCGGCTGTCGCTTATGCACGTCAGATACCGTACAACAGCTCATCCGACATAGAGAAGTATTCAAGAAGGTATAACTATCCGTCGTACAGCATGTCGAAGACTAAGGCTGACCTGCCGAATATGGGCATTAAGACGTATTTTTGCAGCGATTCCTGCGCGATGTACAATGTCGCCATCCATAACGAGCTCGGCGGATTTGATGTAACGGCGGATTTTAACGAGGACATGCTTTACGCATGCAAGGCCATAAACTGCGGTTGCAGTGTGGAGTACGTATCGGACGCACATGTCTACCACTCGCATGACTTCACCTTAAAGGAGCAATTCCGCAGGTACAGACATGTTTCACGGTCGCAGCGTCAGCATAGGGAAGAATTCAGGGGAGTAAAGTCGGAGTCGGAAGGTATAAAGTATCTCATGAAGGGGATGAGGTATTTTATCTACAGATGTAACTTTAAGGCAGCCTTCGGCCTGATCGCGACGAGTGCGGTCAAGTATCTTGGCTTTTTAGCGGGGAAGATTGGGAATGAACAGGATTGAGATAGTATTATCCACCTACAACGGAGAAAAATACATCAGGGAGCAGCTTGATTCGATAATCAGGAGCTCTTTCAAGAATTGGCACATAAGCGTCAGCGACGACTGCTCGACCGATTCGACATGCGATATCCTTCGTGAGTACGTTGCCAAGTACTCGGGTAAGATCTCGCTTCATATAAACGATTCAAACATGGGCTCGACGGCCAACTTCCTTACCGCGCTCAAACGTGCGGCAGAAGAGACTTGCGCCGACGGAGACTCAACGTATTACATGTTCTGCGACCAGGACGACGTCTGGCTCAAGGACAAGCTCTACGTCACTTTGAAAGCGATGAAGAGACTTGAGCGCAAGATCGGCACCGTCAAGCCTTCGCTCATTTTTACGGATGCCGTGCTTGCGGGCGCGGATCTCTCATATATCGACAATTCCTTCTACAAGGCGGGACACAGGAGCGTCCGCAACCTTTCGATATCGAGGCTCCTTATCGAAAACAGGGCTATCGGATGCACGGTCATGATGAACAGGGCTCTTGTCGATATGGTCGGTTACAACTATGACAAAGTTCGATACCACGACTGGTGGGTTGCGCTCATCGCTTCGGCTTTCGGCGGCATCAGGTTCTTGCGCGTGCCGACTCTGCTTTACCGCCAGCATTCCGGCAATCAGGTGGGTCAGAACGGCTTTACCGCATATGTGCGCGGGCGTGCGTCCGACAAGAAGGATATCGAGAACAGGCTGAGTGACACGATAGCGCAGGCGAGCGCCTTCTACGAATGCTACAAAGGGCGCCTCAGCTACAGAAACGCCAAGGTGGTGAACGAGTTCGCCGGGCTCGGACAAAAGTCGTTCCTCATGAAGAGATACCTGATCCTCAGGTACAGATTCTTTAAGTCGGGACTTTTGAGGAATATCGCGCTTCTTTTGTTTATTTAAAGCGGAGGACACAGAATGTTCGGTTACGTCAGGATCGACAGGAACGAACTTAAGGTCAGAGATTATGATGCATATAACGCCTATTACTGCGGAATATGTCACGAGCTTAAGGAAGCCTTCGGTATCAGAGGACAGATCACGCTTGGGTACGACCTTGTATTTCTCTCGGTTCTCCTGACGGGGCTCTATGAGCCCGAGGATGAACGACACGAGGGAAGATGCCCCGTGCACCCTCTGCAGCGTCATGTTTCGCTCACGAACGCCTTCACACGCTACAGCGCTTACATGAACGTACTCCTTTCGTTCTACAAATGCCTTGACGACGTAAGAGACGACGGCAGCAAAAAGGCGGCTGTGCTCGCAAGACTCCTTCACAAGGGTGCGGTTACGGCCGGCAAAGCCTACCCGCGTCAGCGAAGGGAGATCGTCAAAGAGCTTAAGAAGCTCGCCGAACTCGAGAAGAGCGGCTGCACAAACATCGACGAGGTGTCCGGATGCTTCGGGAGACTCACGGCTGAGATGTTCGTATTCAGGCATGACGAGTGGGAGAAGTACCTTTATAAGCTCGGATTCTTCCTCGGCAAGTTCATCTACATCGCGGATGCGCTCTGCGACCTTGAGGAAGACAGGAAGAAGGGCAGCTATAATCCTTTTATCGGGAGCAGGCTTACAGAGGAAGAAAAAGACGGTCTTCTCAGGATGATGGCAGGTGAGGCCGCCGATGCGTATGAGATGCTGCCGATAGTAAAGAACAAAGCTATCATAGACAACATCCTTTATTCCGGGATATTCCTATATGCTAAGGAGGCACCGGATATAAAGGCTAAGCAGGATAAGCGTAAAAACAGAAAAAACGCGGATGACAGTTGATCCGGAGCAACACGGACATATTTGCGGATGAATGCCTGCTTTGTGCGGACCTGTCATATATGCGTTAAGCGAGAAAGGTTAAGACATGGATCCTTTTCAGGTACTCGGGGTCTCGCCGAATGCGGATGAAGACACCATAAAGAAAGCATACAGAAACTTAAGCAAGCAGTATCACCCCGACAACAACCCCGGTGACAAAAACGCCGAGGAGCGTTTCAAAACGGTGCAGGCTGCTTACGAGCAGATCATGGAGATGCGTAAGAACGGCTACACCGCCTACCGTGACGCGGGCAGCGGGTCTGATTACTCGTCGTTCTTCGGCTTCAATGCGGGCAGGAACGCGGGCAGCAATACGAACTCGGACTTTAACCGTGCAGTGGAGCTCGTCAGGATCGGCGCGTATGGAGAGGCGATGAACGTACTTGACGGGATCACTCTCCGCAACGGTGACTGGTACTACCTTGCGGCTGTTTGCGAGTACAATCTCGGCAACAACAGTGTGGCGCTCGACTATGCGAGACGTGCCTATTCCATGGATCCCTCGAACTACAATTACAAGGATCTGCTTGACAGGATGGAGGCTTCGGCAAACCGCTATCAGGCGAGGTACGACGGCTACGATCACTCCAATTCGGTCAGCGATACATGCTGCAAGATGATCATATGCAATATCGGTTTAAACATGTGCTGCGGAGGGCTCAGATGCTAAAAAGAATCACAGCGATCCTTTGCACTTTGATAATGCTCGTACCGCTCCTGGCGGGCTGTACGACAGAAGAGGGAAAGTCCTTGTCGAGGACTTTCTTTATGTTTGACACGGTTGTGAGCATCAGCCTTTACGGGACGGATGACGAAGCGCTCATGGAAGAGTGCCGTTCTTACCTTGAGGGTTTTGAGGATGTTTTCTCGGCGACCCGTGAAACGAGCGAGCTTTACCGTGTTAATCACACGGGATATGAGAATGCTCCGAAGTCCGGTAAAGATTCCGGGTCGGATCCTGATCTGCAACAGGTCGGGGACATTGAGATAAGCTTTGATCTTTATACTGCGATAAGTCGTTCACTCGAGTGGTGCGAGCTCACCGACGGGCGCTTCGACATCACCGTGAGACCCGTGTCGCAGCTCTATAACTTCAGCACCGGCGAATTCGTCCCTCCTTCGAAGGACGACATCGAGGAGGGTCTTTCCCATGTTTCTTACAAGAACATTAATGTCTATGAAAGCAACGGCCACTACTTCCTTCACAGGAACGAACCCGGCATCATGCTAGATCTCGGAGCGGTTTCTAAGGGATATATAAGCGACAGATTAAAGGAATTCATGACAGGGAAGGGCGTCAAAAGCGCCGTTATAGATCTCGGCGGAAACATCATGTGTATAGGAGGCAAGCCCGGGGAGAATGGGGAAGAAGAGGATTTTAATATAGGCGTTTATAATCCTCTGAGCGCGGAAGATGAGGGTAACGACGGCGCCGGCGAAGGTGATGGGCATGCTGACGGCTCGCATGTTGACGAGTCCATCGTTTTGAAGATAAAGGATATGTGCGTGATCACCTCAGGTGTATATCAGCGCTCGGCCGAGAAGGACGGCGTGCTCTATCACCACATCCTTGACGCGAGGACGGGACTCCCGGCCATAGGAAATGTCGAATCCGTCAGCGTGGTCTGCAAAGAAGGCATCATGGGCGACATTCTCTCTACGAGCCTCTTTCTGCTCGCTGAGGACGGGATTAAGGCAGAACTGCCGAAAGGGACGGGAGTGATCTGTCTTTACAAGGACGGAAGCCGCGAGTATGGCGGGATTATTGAAGACATGCTGAGGTAACAGAACAATATACGAAAACTCCGAAAATAGCAGAAATAACTTGTTTTTTGGTATTTACACCGGGTGTATAAAACAGTTATAATAAAAAACAGTTGATTTTACTCGGTCGAATTTTGAAATCAAGTGAGAAAAAATCAAAACTTTGGGTACTAACTTGTTAGATGAACATTTGAACTGCATTGTTTAAAAGTCACAGAAAGAAGTTACCGGGAACAAGGTTTTTGCAGCCTCGTTAAGGGAAATCGGAGGAGTATATGAATAAAAAAGCTTTGCTTATTGGTGGATGCGCATTGGCGGTCGTAGCGATCGTTGTTGCGCTCATTTTTATCTTTACAGGCGGCGGGGATGCCTACCGTTCCATAAAAGTCTTCGAGATCGACGGCTCGTGCAAGGTAGAACGAGGCGGCGACTCGCTTGACGCATTCAAGAACATGGCTCTCTCTTCGGGCGATTCTTTAACGGTCGGAGACGGGAGCTTTGCACGTCTTAAGCTCGACGATGACAAGTACGTTTATCTCGAGGCGAACACCAAGATCAAGCTTACTGCGACCGGTACTGCTAACGACAGTAAGACTATGGTCTACATAGAACACGGTTCTATGCTCACCGAGGTCAAGAAGAAGCTTTCGGCAACCTCGTCCTATGACATAGTAACTCCCAATACTACGATGTCAATCCGTGGTACCAAGACGCTTACCGAAGTTATCAAGGATGTCCTCGGTAAGATCAAGACGAGTGCCGCTGTTATTGAAGGTCATGTTAAATTTGCAACAGTTCAGAAGGATAAAAACGGAAAGACAAAGTTCGTTACAAATGATCTTTCTGTCGGACAGGGTCTTGCCGTTCAGACAGAAGAAAAGGACCTCGTTTCGGATGAGGATATGAAGAGCTTCGCTGAGACCGGTGCTACGACTGATGGTACAAAGGTTGAAGAAACAAGCCATGAAGAGCTCGGTTCGGAACTCGGTGCCGCAACCTTCAGTGATGATTTCCTGAACAACGCTGCTGATGTACTTGTAAGAAGTGCCGAAGAGGACAAGGCTGAAGAGAAAAACGGTACAGGCTCCGACACGAATTCAGGCAATGGAGAGGGTTCAGATGACTCGCCTAAAGAAGGCAGCACAGGAGCCGATACCAGTGTTGCCTCGACAGGTGTGACAGAAGGTACTTCAGGAGATGCGGGAGCATCGGGACTTGCTGCTCTCGCTGTCTTAAATGACATGAAGGACAACGGTGCGGCGGAAGTCCCTGCTGATGTATCGAATTATGTGGAGTATGTGAGCAGTACATACTACAGCGGTAACCCTGCGCCTGTGACGAGTACTCCCGAACCTGCTTCGGATCCTGTAACGACCTCACAGAACGAAACAGGCACAGAAGAAGGAGTTGCTAATGGAACAGACAGCAATTCTGAAGATAACAACGGAGAAGACGGAGTAACTGTGGGCGAAGAGAGCGAAACGGAAGAGGAGCGCCTTGCCCGTGAGGAAGCTGAACGCCTCGAGAAAGAAGAAGCCGAGCGCCTGGAGAAAGAAGAGCAGGAAAAGAAAGAACGCGAAGAAGCTGAGAAGGTAGAGAAAGAGCGTCTTGAAAAAGAGGAAGCCGAGCGTCTCGAGAAAGAGGAGCAGGAAAAGAAGGAACGCGAAGAAGCCGAAAAAGCTGAAAAAGAAGAAGCTGAGCGTAAGCAAAAGGAAGAACAGGAAAAGAAAGAACGCGAGGAGCGAGAAGCAGCTGAAAAGGCAGAAAAGGAGCGCCTCGAAAAAGAAGCAGCCGAGAAAGCAGAGAAAGAACGCATCGAAAAAGAAGCGGCCGAGAAAGCAGAGAAAGAACGCCTTGAGAGAGAGGCGGCTGAACAGGCTGCTCGTGAAGAGGCAGAGCGCCTTGCGAGTGAGCAGGCAGAGCGTGAAGCACAGCAGAATGCCGCTAAAAATCCGCATTATGTTGATTCGGTTCAGAATGTAAGCCTTTCATCAGGCTCGTCAAGTAATAACGTAAGGGTTCGCGTCGGCTTTGTCAGAAGCACTGGAAGCACGGGAAGCAACGTCGTCAGAGCAGGTGATCTGCCTGATATGAGGGCGGGAGATATTCTGCCCGGATATACAGGAAGCGCTTATGAAGCAATAGTTATACCTGCCGACGATACTTCAGGAAGTGCACACGGCAGTGATCTCTATGGTTCTGTCAGCAGTACATATGGTTTTACGGGCTGGTACAATAACGCCGAGGATGCTGCGGCAAGTGACCTCTCAAAACGAGTGATGACCTATCCGGAGAGTGCATCGAGCGATATTCAGCTTTACCCCGGAATCAGTAAGACAAGTACACTGATCATTATGAACCCCTACGGACAGAGCGCCGGAAATATTGTTAACGCAGGGAATCTCCCTGACGGAGTAATTGACTTCACTGCAGAAGGCAATGAGGCCATTTATAAGGTGATCGAGGGAACAACCGTTACGCTGCCTGTTCCCGAATCGGGTTCGGATATTAACCATCCCTACATCAGGAAAGTTTCTGCATCTGGTGTAAATACTGAGTTCTATTGCTACAGCACGAGCATGAGTCTCGATGTTTCAAAGCTTTATCTCTCGAATTCGACCGCTGCAACTGTCGGAAGCGATAAGGTTTATTATGCGACGGGTTCGGCACCTACTGTCACTGTGAGCGGTGATTACATGACGCTCTACATGTACTTCGTTTCACCTGTCGAGCTGCGACTCGCTACCAATGGAGGCACTCTGCTTGTGAGCGATGTGTATTCACAGAGCCAGAGCACTGTAACCGTACAGAACATGGCAGAAACTTCCACGCCTCAGGCTCTCCCCGGAGCTACAGAAAACACATATCTCCCCGCTCAAAAGTGGACTGTTTCGTCTCAGAACGGTTCGGCATACGATTATGTCTTCAGGACAGTTTACTATGGTCGTGGATTTAGTCTCCCGAAGTTTACAAAGGTTACTACAGCACCTTCATCCGGTAATCAGGGACAGGGCTCGGATCCCGGATCTTCTTCGTCATCGGAGCCTTTATATCCGGGCGTCGAAGAGGACTACAGCAGAGAGCTCCTTTGTAACTACAGGCTGTCTTCAAACGGTCCGCTTGCACGTTTTTCGGCAGAAGATCCTGTTGCTTTTGAAAACGGAAGTGAAAACAGATGGATTGATACTGGCATAGAGTACGACACTGACGGAAAGTGTGTATTTACCGCACAGCTGCTTGATTGGGTTTATATGGATCTCAGATTTGCCAACGAGGATGAATCTGACAAAAAGTACAGCATAGGCGAAAGCATACCGTACGTTATCCTTGATGAAGAGGATGAGAGAGCAGGCATGTACAAGTTTGCTGTCAGTCCTCGAGACCTTTATGCCGCAGCAAACGCCACGACGGAGTTTGGCTTTACGGTTCAGCAGACAGAAGCGAATGATTATCCGAAGTATATCTACGCGCCGGATGACCTGATCTATCCCTGGAACAGCGTGGGTGCGAAGAGAACGGCAACCATGTCTGATTCACCTACTGACGAGATGTCCGTATTGTCTCAAGGCTTGAAGAACTCGTACGCCTACATGGGAGTAAAAAACAAGAGACTAACGGGATATAGTGTTTTTTATCATGATCTTGAATATGATTGGTATGGTGGTACTACCAATGTCAGTGATGTTTATAATCAATTTAAATTGAATGAGGTAACCAGAAGCGAATTATTTGGTGAAATGTACCTTAGGGCGGATGCGTGTTTGGTTGGCGGAAAAGACAGTGCGGCCTGTAAGATACCTCTCAAAATGGCAGAAAGAGCGATCAAAGGATATGATAGTGAAGGCCGGGAAGCCTGGGATGAAGGGAATAGCAGACTTTATCATCCGGTAGTGTTTACTCCCGGGTTTGAAACACCTCGTACAGTAAATGTGAGCCTTGAGTATAACGCAACCAGAAATGCTTCCGGTGGGTATACTCCCACGTCGTACGTTAAGAGTGACTACAGGCTTGTTTTCTCGGGTGTTGATGGATCTTGCTTTGACGGTAACAAGCTGGAATTTGGTAATCTTTTAATAGATGTCGGATCTTTATACGGTGGTTTTGAGAAGCTTCAATTCGATAATTGTATATACCAAAGCTATAATTCTAATCTACAGGCAAATGAGTATTATGTATGTTCGAGCGGAACCGGGTATGCAATTGGTAATACTGCGCTTGAAAATAATAACGGTGAAACGATATATGTTCCGTTAACTAATTCTCAATTGGAATATGAATCCGGCAGTTTCCCTGACGGAGGATTTATTCGTGGTCTCAGTACTTTTACCGATAGTATAAGCACATACCAGCCCGCAATGATACGACCTGTTCCTGCGCGCAGTGAATCAAATAAGTATTCATGCTTTGTAACAGAATACTACGATGGATGGAACACGTCCCAATACTATTCCAGAGTATTCACAGCATCCGATACGTTTACGACCGCTACGGTCTACGGTACAAATACAGTAGACGGTCTCATCATGGATATAGCCGGAAGCTCGGATGTGTCTGATGAAAACAAGTGGTCAAATGACGTCTATGGAAAAGCATATTACGGCGGAGTTGTAAAGCCCTATATAACCGATGGCGGAGCGATCAACTTCGGTACTCCTTCGGAATCGATCGGTACCACCGATATGTCGACATATACCCGTTCCGTAACACGTCTCGGAGCTGCTTCGTACATCGGCACGAACATAGCTGAGTTCCTGGGTATTGGTTCAAACGGAGCGTTCGAGAAGGCCGGAATGTTCTTCTTTGAACCGTATACCTATGTTAGCGTTTCGGCCTCGGATCTGAGCAATGCTTATGCCTACTATGCTGATCCGTATGACGACCAAAACACAGGGGCACGCAACCCTTCTCCTTGGCTTGTTGACGGAACGAACGATAAGTGGGAATGGAAGAGTGTTGCCGATAGGATTGGCGAATCAAACGAAGTACTCGGTAGCCTCCTTCTTCACATTGACAGTATCCATCTGATCCCCGAGGGCTTTGTACTTGTTCTTAATAACAACGTGCAGTACCTCCTGTATACGGGAACAGAATCTTATACCGTAAATATGGTGGGCACCGGAAGCACGCAGGCTAATGTTGACGCCGTGGATCACAGGGTGGACGTAACCTTTAAGACAAATGCGGATTAACCTATGACGCACAAAAATGAGCCTCGTCAAAGTGCACAAAAATGAGTGTGCAGATTTGTGCACTTTGATACTTATAACCCTAAATCATATCTGCTACTATACAGGCACAGAGCTTAAATGCTCTGTGTCTGATTTTCTTATAAATCCGGAGATATGAGTCGAAATCCCCTTTTTTTGTACTATCTCATAAAGAAAATCCCGTAAAAGTAAAAATCTCAACGTAAATGAAACTAAATATAGTTGCAAACAGCGGCTTATTATATTATAATTAAAGGAGGAAAATGTATGGGGAAGAAAGAAAAACTGATAGCAAGGATGAAGCTGGCACCACATTCGTTTACTTATGAAGAAGCAGTAACTCTCCTTGGACTATTATCCTTTTATGAGTGCAACAAAGGAAAAACTAGTGGCTCAAGAGTGATGTTTAAAGGTGAAGAAAGCTCAGTTAAGATTTCGCTTCATAAACCTCACCCACAAAAAGAACTCCCGTTATATGCAGTGAAACAATTGATCATGTTCTTAGAAAGAGAGGGATTGATATGAATAATCACATGGAGTACAAAGGCTATGTAGGCAGCGTAGAGTTTTCGGAGGAGGACTGCCTTCTTTTCGGAAAGGTTCAGGGAATCCGCTCGCTGATCCTGTACGAAGGTACTTCTGCGAAAGAACTCCTGGATGATTTCCATGAAGCAGTGGATTCATATCTCGCCGAATGTGAGAAAGATGGAACCAAACCCGAGGTTCCTTACAAGGGGAGTTTTAATGTACGTTTCAAAAACAAAGAGAACCACAGAAGAGCTGCGATTTATGCATTAACCCATGAGAAGACTCTCAACAGTTTTATTGAAGAGGCGGTTGAGGCAAGATTGAATGCGTTAAACGCATAGCTTTTTACATCTTTTGTGCAGGAATTAGAAATGCATAAGGCGATGAATATACATTCAAAGCCTTATGCATTTTTGCATATAAACACAGCCCGCAGTTATTACTCCCACATAATAAGCAGATGTTTTTGTTGACATATGCATACAAACGTATATAATGGTGTATAAATATTCATTCGAGGCAAAGCTATGGAAAAGAAGAAAGTGTTTATCGACGGAAGCGAAGGAACTACCGGGCTCCGTATTTTTGAAAGATTTGAAGGAAGAAACGATATAGAGGTACTCAGGATCGACAGCGAGCTTCG
>JAEEGK010021731.1_pt1 | contig 13541 bp, 7 predicted proteins | sample 8958771 | NCBI WGS metagenome assembly JAEEGK01 (sample SAMN16246547, study PRJNA631951) | gut metagenome | biome: gut microbiome; feature: rumen; material: SC-attached | host: Bos | place: Iran: Karaj | collected 2018-10 | reverse complement strand
GATTGGGCCCAATCCCCAATCCCCAATCCCCAATCCCCAATTTTATGTGAATTGAAAAAAATAAAAAAAAGGAAAAAATAAAATAAATTAGATACTAAAAATGAAATAAATAAAAATAAAAAAAATATATTATATTTTAATTATTTCATTTTTTTTATTGTTTATTTCTAATTTTTTTTATTTCAATATTTTTAAATATATTTTTTGTTAAAATTTGTAAATATATTTTAAATGTTATATTAATTTTTCAATGTTTATTCTCAGAAAAAATTATTTATAAATTTAATTTAAAAATTCAAATATTAATGAAATAAATTAACCCAAATTGATTTTATTTTTTTATCACTTTTTTCCATTAATTCTCCATCTTCAAATAAATAATATTTTTTTTTCTGAACTAATAAATAACACTTAGTTATTTTCTGATTCCCCTTTAATAATTGTCCAATAGTTTTAGTAATTTTAGTAAATAAAATTTGTGAATTTACATTATCTTGTTCTTCATTTTCTTCTTCATAAATTAATTGAAAAAGACCATTTTTATCTCCTCTTGAATAAGTTCCAATTAACAATTTAGTATAATTATCATTATAAGAAATATATCTCCCAAAACCATTTTTCATATCTTCATTAAATCCTCCAAAATAATTATCATTACCCATATTTTTATTAATATCATAATGCCAATATAAACCACATAAAGATTTCAAATGTTTTTCATCAAAAAAACCTTCATATATATCACCACTTTTAAAATGAACAATTCCATAATTTGAAAAAGATTTATCACCATTTCCATCAAAGAATCCTTCATATTTTTTAATAAAGAAATTATCACTATATTCAATAATACCATAACCATTAATTTCTCCATTTACAAAATTTCCTTTATATTCGTAAGAATAACCTTCAGATTTTAATATATGTTTTAAATAACCTTCTCCATTTTCTTTTCCTTCTGAAAAATAACCTGTATAATCATATTCATCCATTTTTTCATATTTTGTTTTATTTTTATTCATACAATAAGTAACTTTTATTAAATGACCATAATTTTTATATATTATATAATTAATATTACTTTCTTCTAAATCTCCTTCATATTTTGTTACTTCTAATGTATCATGATTATTTTCTCTGAATGTTACAACAATACCAGAAATAAAATGAGATTTATGAAAAATTCCTTTTGAAATTCTTCCAAATTTATAATTTAATTCAATTAAAAAACCAAAACCATCAAATTTATTTTGTGTAAATTCTCCCATATAATATTTAAAGTGATATTCACTTAATTGTCTATAATAAATTCCAAATCCTTCTTTTATTCCATATCTAAAAGTTCCATGATATAAAGAAGAATTTCTTGGTTTTATTAAAATACCAATTCCAGCATATAAAAAAATAGTATTATCAAATTCTCCATTATATAATTCCATTTTATTATTATTTTGTTGTTCATTTAAATTTAATGTATTATTATGTCCAATATTATCAACAAAATTAATATGAGATAATTTACCTCCTCTTGGTTTATGATGAAAAAAGCTTTTTTTATCTAAAGAATCAATTTTTAAAATACTATTAATTCTTGTTGGACTAAAATGTTTTCCTCTTATTGGTGAAAATTCTTCTTCTAAATGTGTTCTTGTTAATTTTTTCATTGTATAAACTCTTTGAATATCATGAGAATTATCATTTGAATGATTTATTTGATTATCTGTTAATATAGGACAATAATTAATTGAATCATGTTTAAGAAATTCTTCAGTAGTTACTTTATTAATATTATATAAATTATTTTCTTTTAACACATCAAAATCAAATTCTTCATTATCTTTATTTGAAATGTTTGTTTCTTCTTCAAATAATAATACTTGTGAATTAAAATAACTTTTTGTTCTATTTTTTCTGTGAATAGCAGAATGAAATATTTTAGTTTTATTCATTGCTTTAAATGCTTCAATATCTGATATATTTATATAAAATTTTTTATTATTTAATATTTTATTAAAATCGTCTTTTTCAATTTTATTATAAATATTATTTGTAGATGAAAGAAAACCATATTTTTTTAATAAATAAAGATAATAAAAAAATTTTACAAAAATTCTTAATTTTCCAAATATAAAAAATTCTGTATTTAATTTTAATTCATCTGAAAGTAACATTAATAAATATGATGCATTTTGAGACTCTATTTCATCTATTTTTTTTGGTAATTCTTCAATAGGAGTTAAAAAACATAATTTAAATAAATTATCAATATCTTTTTCAATAAATTCAATTTGAGAATCAAATAGATTATCTTTCTCTTTATCACTTTTGAAAATTTTTTGAATTCTTATTAATTTATTTACTGAACTTTTTAATTTATTAGTCTCATGATGATTTTCAATTTTTTTATTATGAATAAATACTCTTAAATTTTTTTTTTTCTTTACATATTCAAAAAAATCATGATAAAAATTTATTTTATTATAACATATATCATTTGCATAATAACTCTTTATCATTTTTTTTAATCCTTCAAAATTATGAAGATTCCCTAAAATATTTTCATTATTAAATATCCCTTCAAGTATATCTATTTTATTTTCAAAAAAAAAATTTATTTTTTTATTAAATAATTCAATAAAATATTCTTTTTTTTTTGGAAAATTATTTGATTCAACTACAAAAATAGTTTCTAACTTTAATATCATTTTATTATATTTTTGTTTACTACATATTCTCCGATAATTAAAATTAATAAATTTACATATTTGTTTCCCTGCAACTAAATAATGACCTTTAAGAAGAGTATATTGTAAATTATAATCTAAAGAATTACTTATTGTAGTTATTGTATGATATGTAATTTGATTATTTTTTTCGCAATTTAAATTACAATGTATTCCCATTTTAAATTCAATTAATTAAAAAATAAATTAATATAAATATTTAATGTTTCATATTCTAAAATAAATAATATTAAAACAAATTTCCAATAATCCAAAAATAAATTATAATTTTTTTTCTTTTTTAATTTTAATTATTACTTAAATTTAATTGTTGGAAATTCTCTTTTCAAATTTACTGAAAAACTTGTAATTGGTGGTGAAAATGTACTACTATTCATTAATTTATTATAAGTAAAAGGTGGTCTAGCTTTTTTTTTTTTTTCTTCTTCCTCTTTTTTTATCTCTTCTGCAGTTCTAGTATCTTTCTTTTCTTCAATTTCAGGAATTTTATATAAATCATCATTAAATAAAGCATCTCTCCCAGTACTAACTAATTTAGCAGGCATAAAAGCTTTCATATGTTTAACACTTCCTTTAGGTAAAATTTTCTCATATCTTTTATTTCCTGTTTTTTTATAATCTTTATATTCTTCCATTCTTTTTTCAATTTCTTCATCTGTATACATACCATAAGTTTGTTCATTATTTGCAAAAGGTTCACATTTCATTAAAGAAGCAGGTTGAAAAGGTTTTTTAAATTGTTTATTAGTTTTTTTATTTTCATTTTCTTCATTTTTCTTATTTTTAGCATTACTTAATAATTCATCATAAATATCATTACTTTGTGGATAAGAAAATAAATCACTAGGCATACTATAATTTAATTTAGTACTTTGAGTATAAATTCCTCTTTTTTCAGTTACTACTTTTCTATCTTTAATAAATCTCTTTTTATCAGGAAAATAAAATAAAGGACCATCATTTGGTTCATGTTCTTCATCATAATAACCTTTTAATTTACTTAATCCAGGTGGTTTAAATGGTATTTTTGCTGCTTTTCCTTTTCCTTCTCTTACTTTTTCTAGTAATTTCTCATTTTCTGCTTTATTTAATTCTTTGTATCTATCAATTGTATCTTGTGGAACTGCTTCAATTGGAGAAAAATATGCATCATTTGTTTTACCTGATTTTATATTTGTTGTGTATATTCCTCTTTTTTCTATTATTACTTTACGATCTACTACTTTGTGATTTGGGTATTCTTGATTTTGAGAATATGCTTCATCACCTACTATTGCTGGGTATGGAATTGAGAAGTAACCAAAACGTTGCATTTTATCCATTTCATCACGTTCGGCTTTAATTTGTTCTAATGTCTTTACTTTTGATTCTTCACGTTTTGCTGTCATGTCTTCTAAATATTTTGCTTGGGAGTTATTTTCTGACATTTTTTTATTTATTTATTTTTTTTGTTTGTTTTTTTTTCTTTTTGATTATTATTGGTTAGTGATAATTGGAAATATTATATTTTTTTTATTTATTTTAATTTTAAGTTGTAATTTTTAAATTTTTTTTTGGAAGTTATATACATATTTTTTTATATTTATATTTTTAATATAAAAAAGGAAATAAAATAATATATTATTTTACAATAATAATTAATCAAAAATAACTTCTTATTTATAATATATATTTAATTTATTTTTTTTTTTTGAATTTGTTTTATTTTTATATTTATTTAGCATTTTTATTTTAAACTTTTACAAAAAATAAATATGTAAAATATATGACAAAAAAAACTAGAGTTATTATTAATTAATAATTTAAAACAAAAAAACACTAAAAATTGAAATGAATGAAGAAGAAAATAATAAAAAAACAAATGAAGAATTTGACAATCAAAATATAAATACTGAAGAAGAAGAAAATAAACAAATAAATTCAATAATTAATAATAATAATTTTTATCATTCAATAATTGAAAAACATGAAAAAATTAATAACGATAATTCAGATATTAATATTGATAATAATACAGAAGAAGATATAAAAGAAGAAATAATTATTGAATCAAGTAGTTCTAATAGTAATATATTAAAATTTAATAATGAAACAAGTTCTAATAAAAATAATTTACTTCCTTTATCAATTAAAACAAAAGATTTAAAAAATATTCGCAAACAAAAACTCAAATTAAATAATTCATTTAAATTATCACCAAAAAATAATTTAATTACTTCTTTAAATGAATTAAATAATAATCAAAAAAATAAAGTAAATCTTTCTAATAATTTATCAAAAGAAAATATTAAGAATGATTTTTTACCAAGAATTTGTTCTTCTCAATCATTAAAAAAGAAACCAGAACTAAGGAAATCACAAAAAAATAAAAAAATTCATTCTGAAATACCTTTCAAAAAAAAGCCTAAATTATTTTTATCATCTCCTAAAAAAATTAAAAAAATTTTTTTTAATCAAAATAAAAAAGATAATGAATTAATAAATATTCAAAATGAACATTTAGAATTAATTCATGAATTGGGATTATTAAATATTCAATTAACAACATTAATTAATAAACAAATTCCTCATGCTTTAATTAATTTTGGTAAAATTCATTCTGAAAAAAATATTTTACCTTCTTCAGATATTAAAAGAAAAACTAACATATTAACTAAAAAGAAATTTTTAACTAATTTAATTCTTGAATATAACACTGTATATAAAAAATATATATTAGGAACTGATTTGGATATTATAAATGAACTTGAAAATAATCTTAGAAAAAAAAATGAAGAATATAACACTCATCAAAATTTTATTAAGCAATTAAAAGATAAAATAATTAAAAATGAAATATATTTAAAAAATATGAAAATACAAGAAACTATAACAATTAATGATAATAAAGATTTAAAATATAAAATTGAATTATATAATAAAAAGATATTTCAAATGAAAAATGAAATAATACAAATGAAGAATTTATCAGAAAAAGAAAATAATGAAATTTTTTCCTTAAATAATAAATATTCAAAATATAAAGAAATAATTAGTTATTATGATGAAACTCCTCAATCAATTGAAGAAAAACTAAAAATATCAATTGAATATAAGAAAAAAGAAGAAGAAATAAATAATTTAAAAAGAAAAAAAGATATTATGTCTCATTCAAGGAATATGCTAAATAAAAAATATTTAATTGTCATTAATCAACAAAATAAATATATTGAAGAATTAAATAATATTATAAAAGAAGTTGATAATATATTATCATATATATAACAATTTTTGAAATTAATCTTTACATTATATATTTCTATATAGAAACAAAATTTATATTAATATACCATATAAATTTATTTTTTAAATGTTTTTTATTAAATAATTAAATAAAAAAATTAATTTTCAGTTAAATTATCATTATTTATATATTGTATCAACCATTCTCTAATATATGAGTCATTAGAAAGAATTGAATGTTTTTCTAATATAAAATTTTCAATATCAATTTGATCAACTAAAGCATAATTTTCAAATATTTTATTTTCAATAAATTTTTCTTGATTATCAATACAAAATTTTTTTTCGAATTCTTGTTTAAAAAGTTCTTTATTATCACTAATTGAAGACAATGAATCAACACTCATTAAACTAATCATATCAATATAAAATGAAATAATATCATTTAAATCTTTTTTTTTAATTAAATTATTTGAATTATTCATATTAATAGTAATAGAATCTTTATATCCTCCTTGCGTCATTGCAATAGATAAAAATGCTTTTGTTAATTCAGAATCATTTCCTTTTCCTAAAAATAATATACTTAAAAACAATAAACCTTCATTTTTTCTTTTTCTAGCTTCATTTAAAGCAGTATTAAATAATTGATAAGAAATTTCTTTATTATCAGGATTTGTTAATAAACCATCTATAAAAAGTTCCCATTTTTTTTTTGTTATTTCACCTGTTCCTTTCTTTTTTGTTCTAATCATATCAACAATATCATCAAATCCTTTTTGACGAACTATTAATCCATTCCAAAATAAATTTAAAATTGATTCCATTGATAATTCTCTATTGCAACCACATCCCATTTATTAATAAAAATATTTCATAATAACAATAATAAAATTGTATAATTAATTTTTTTATTTTATTTATTTATTTAATTATTCATTTTTTTCATTTTCATTTTTCAAATTTTCTATATCTTTATTATTATTTTCTATTAATTGGTTTATTAATTCTATTTTTTCATCAATTTGTAAAAATGATTTTTTTAATTTTAATATTTCTTTTGTACTTTCTAATAATCTTTCTCTTGTATCAAATTTTTCTGGTTTTATTTTTATAATAACATCACTCACATCTTTCATTGGAGATTTAAAAATTAATTTAAAATAATTTCCTTCTATATACTTTATCATTTCTTTATTTTCAATACTTTCTTTAAAAAAACCTATTATATCTGAAATATTATCATATAATGTTAAAAGTCTAAATGATTCATGAAGATTTTTTAATGTATATGAATCTTCATATTTGAAATTTGGAAATTCATTTGTTTGAATAACTTTAAAAGTAATACTATTATTATTATTATTTTCAAAATAATATTCCCAATAATTTTCTTCATATTTATAATTATTAAAATAAATTGAAGATTCAAATATTTTTGATTCATTTTCAAAAAACATAGAACTAGGTGCATCAAAAGACATCTTTATTAGTTTTATTGATAAACATTTTTTAAAATTAATTTCATTTTAAATTAAAACAAATAGTTCTTAAAAAATTAATATATTATTGTATAAATATTATTTAAATATATGAAAAAGACTGGATTTGGAATAAATGAAATAAAAAAACCAATCAAAAAATCAAAACATAAAATATCATCAAAAAAAAATAAAGAAAAAATATCATATATTAATTTAATCTCAGAAAGTAATAATTCAACAAGAAGTAATAATACTAAAAAACCTTTATTCATTAGTACAACTTTATTGAATTTTGAATATGAATATATTCTTCAAAAATTATTAAAATATTTAAAACAAAAATTGACAATAATTCAATATGAAGATATTATCTCATTTATTAGAAATGAAATTAATAAAATAATTTTAAATAAAAATATATCAAATAATTATAGCCTATTAAATCAAAATGATTCTATAAAATATATAAAAAAAATTTGTAAAACTAAGAGAAATAATACAAGTAATACTAATTCAATTAATAGTTTTTATTTAAATATTAATAGTTATAATAATTATCCAAATAAAGTAGTAAATAATGAACAAAAATTAAAATTAAGTTATGATTTTTCAAATAGATTAATATCACCATCTAATAATATTAATAATAAACCTATAAAAATAGTATTAGAAAATATAATAATTACCGAAAAAGCAAAATCGACAAGTAAATCAAATTATTTAAAAAATTATAAAGATAAATATTCTCTTTATTCAATTGTTAAAAATTCAAATTCATATTCTTATAGAAATAAATATAAAGATATTACTAATTATTCTAAATCTAAAAGTAAATCAAAATCAACTTCTAGAGAAAATATTATAAATAATATAAATAATAATAAAATAAATAATACTAAAAATGATAATATAACTATATCAAATACAAATGTGATTCAAATTAATACTTCATCTTTAATGACAAAAGGAGTTTTTAATTCAAATTCATATAATACAATTTCAAATAATAATATGAAAAATATTTTTCAAAAGAATAAAAAAGTTTCAATAAAATCAACTTTAATTCATCAATCACATCCATTATTAAATGAAAAATTATTTTCTAAATTAACAAATACATATAATAGAAGAAAAACATCACAAAATTCAAATGTAGTTTATAATACAATTTCAAATATTAGTATGTCGAAAATTACAAAAAATATTTCTTATAAAACAGAACCAAATATAAGTCATAATATTAATATATCATTTTCTAATAAATCAAGTACAAAAAAAAAAAAATGTAATTCTTCAAGAATAAATTCATATAGACAAAAAGAAAATTCAAAAAATATAAAAACAAGTTCAAAAAAAAGAAATAAGGCAATTTTAACAATTAATATTCCAAATCAATATAATAATTTATCAAGAATTGATAATAATCAAAATAAAATTCTAAATATTGCACCAAAATATATAAATAAACAAAGTATATTAAAAGATAAAAATAGACAAATTCCAATATTAAAAAATGATGAAATGTTAAAACAGATTAAAAATACAATTGATGATAATTTAAAAATAATGTTTAATTTTTCCTATGAAAATTTTTTAAGTAAACAATCTGAACATGAAAGTAAAGAGATAAGTAGAGAAATTGAAATGAATATTTCTGATGAAAATATTTGAATAAAAAAAATATAAATTATTTATAAATAATGTATTTTTATTGTGATATAGATTATGCTTTTTTCAATATATAAAATAAATTTATATTTATTTGTTATATAAGAAATAATTCAAACTATTGATTATAAAAAATAATTTTTTATTTTATTTTTTTAATTTTTAATTTTACCATAATAATAATGTTAAAATTAAATATATTAATATAATTTAAAAAATGTTCATAAAAAATTTTGATTTATTTTCGAACCAAATTACATTATTTTTTAATCATAATGATAAGCATTCATCAATTTTTTCAGGAATATTATCAATAATTTATATCATAATTATTTTATATTTTAGTATTTTATTTTCATTAGATTTTTTATTAACTAGAAATCCAAACGCATTTTTCTATAAAAGATATGTTAATGAAGTAGGAAAATATACATTAGATCCAAATGGAATTTTTCATTTTATTTCATTTAATTCAGATAAACAATATGGAATTGAAATTGACAAAAGAGCATTTACAATAATAGGAGTAACAGAAAATGATTCAATAATGCAAGAAAAAAATAATATAACATTATATGATCATTGGATTTATGATTCATGTGATCAAGTTGATATAATGAGATTAAAAAAATATTTTACTAAAGAAATAAAAGAATATTATTATAATAGTTTATGTATTAAAAAATTTTATAATAAAACAACTAAAGAGATTATCTTAAAAGGAAAAAACGATTTTCATTTTCCTTTTTTAGAACATGGTTCTTCAAAATTAAATAATAAAATATATGGAATATATATTCAAATGTGTCAAAATGATACAATTATAAATGATAATAATTGTTATCCTGTAAATATTATTTTAAATAAATTAAAATCAATTTTGAATTATGGAATAACTTTTTTAGAAAATTATATCGATGTACAAAATTATAATGAACCAATACAAAAAGTATTTCATAGATTAACAAATGAATTTAATGAAAAAGTTTTTACATTAAATCATTTAAATTTTTATCCAATTGTAGTTAATACACATAGTGGAATAATTTTTGATACTTTAACAATTAAAAATTCATATAATTTTAATTTTAATCAAAGGTTAATATCAGATATTAATGAAAATTACATTTTTGGAACATTTAATTTTTGGATGGAAAATAATTTAAATGTATATGAAAGATCATATTCTAAAATTCAAGATGTTGCAGGAGGAGTTGATGGAATTGTTGAAATAACAATGATTTTTTTTGGGTTTATTAATATATTATTTTCTGAAGATTATACTATCACTCATGATATAAATAAACTTTTATATAACATGAGTGCAAAAAAAAATTTAGATATTAAAATTAATTATGCTATTGAAATGAAAAAAAATGAAAAATTAAAAAAAATGTTTAATCTTAATACAAAAAAATTAAATTTTTCTAAAATAACTAATAAAAATTCTCAAAAAAAACCTTTTAATAGATTAAAAGAAAGGAATTTTTCTAGTTCTTTAATATTAAAAACACCAAATCTTGATTCTCCTAAATTAAATGAAGTAAAAAAAAATACAATTTCTCACAATTTTCAAAAAAAATTAAAATCATATCTTAGATATAAAAAAGTAAATTGTTTAGATTTTTTTTTTAGAGTAAAATTAAAATGGTTTGGTGATTCACAATTATATTTAATTCATCTTTTAAAATTAAGAGAAAAAGTAGTTAGTGAAGAACATTTATTTAAAACATATTATAATATAAGAGATATAAAAAAATATTTACATACACAAAATAAATTTGAATTCCCAAAAGAAATTCCAACAACTGATAAAACATTATATAAATCTCCAATACAAAAAGTTAAACATTTTACTTTAAATACTTAAATTATAATTATTAAATTGATTATATATATTGTATTATTATATTTTCTTAAGTTTATTAAAGCTATTATTATTAAATTAAATGAAAATTAAATTGATTTATAAATAATTAATTATATATTTTAAACTTATAAAATCATTTTTTTTATTTTTTATTTTTTGTTGGTACTTTCCTTGTTTCTTTTCTTTTATGTTTAAAATCTTTGACAATTTTTTTCATTTGTTGATCTACTAAATTATCATATTCTTCTTCTATATTATCATTAATTATATCTTTATATATTTTTTTAAATTTAGCAATTGATCTTGTTGCTCTTATCATTTGATCAACTTTTTTTTGATAAAATTTCCCAATATAAATTTGTTCATATCTCTTTTGTTTAGTTAAATTTACAATAAATCCCCCAAAAAAATATTCAAATCTCCTTAAACAATAAAAAGGAATAAAAGTAATAGATAAACAAAGAATAAGTATTAGAATAAAATTCATAGATTCAAAACAACCAAAAGTATCACCACTTAACCCATTACCAAAATTTAAAAGATCATATACTCCAAAAAAAAAAAAATCCAAGACAATTTGTCCAATAAATCCCACAAAATATAACCAATTAAAAAAACAAGTATCAACATACAAAAAATAAAAATGCATAGTTAAAATACAAATATAAGAAATAAATGAAAGTTCCCAAAAATCAAAAATTTGTCCATTAAGTCCTTTAATACCAAATTTAAATAATAAAGCAGGAATAAAAAAATAACAAGCCGAAAGTAAAAATCCAATAATAAAAATAACAAAATATTTAATCATATTAAAAGGAAGTGAATTTCTACATTCTCTATAAAAATCAGGTAAAATATATTGAAGCATATTTTTCTCACTTGAATTATATTCTTTAAATTCAGGATCAAAATCTTCTTCAAAAATAGTTCTCATCATAACAGGAAGAACAGCCATAAATGAATTAAAACCCATATGATAAAAATCATCAAATAAAAGAGTTCCACTAAAACCAGAATAAAAACAAAGAAATAATAAAGGACCAGAATAGACAATATTTTTAAAAAAGTAATTATAAATAAAATATGAGTTTCTTAATACTGCAAATCTACCTTGAATAAAAAGTAATATTTTTAAATATTTAAATTGACTTATTGCATAATCTGAATTATAAGCAGCTTGATAACCTTCTTTACCAAATAATCCAACTCCAATATGTGCAGTTTTTATCATATTTACATCATTTTCTCCATCTCCAATTGATAATGTTATTTCATTTGTATGTTTTTTTATAAAGGAAACTATTTGACTTTTTTGTAATGGAGAACAACGACAACATATTAAACTACGACTTCTTTGAATTAAATACCAAAATAATTCTTGATTTTCACCATCTGACATACATAATGATATTGCACTTGATTCGAGGATTAAGGTAAATTTTATTTTTATGTCAAATAATTTGTTTTCTATTTTTTTTTGAGGTTTTATTATTTCTTTTTCTTGAGTTACTGGACCGTATATATATGGGATTTTAAATAAGAATAATTTGTCTTCGTTTAATCTTGTGTATTGTTTTACTTTTTGAGAACAAAATTGGAAATATTCTAAAAATTTACTTTTATTTGTTGGGATGTTTATTGCTTCTCTTGATTTTTTTTTTTTATCTAGTTTTTTAGGGTTGGTAATATTTTTATTTTCAATATTATTTTCATTTTTATTATTATTTTTATTATTATTTTTATTATTATTTTTATTTTTGTTTTTGTTTTCATTTTCATTTTTAATTTCATTTATTTGTTCTATTTCATTAATAAAATCATAATCTTTACTACTATTTGATTTGATGTGAATATTTTCATTTTCATTATTTAAATTATTATCCTTAATTTTAACATCCTCTACTTTTAATTCTTGATTTTCATATGAATAAGAAACAGAAGCTTTTTTAACTTTTCCTTTGAAAATAGATAGATTTTCAAAATTAGCATTCGAATTTTCAAAATATCCTCCATCTACCATAAATTTTAATATTGACATATTCCCAATTGATTCACCAACATTTGAATCTCTTCCTTTTAACGTATTCATATTTTGATTTTGATTTTGAATTTTATTTTGATTTTTAACTGTTTCACTCATTTCTGGAAAATCAACATTATCAATTTCTTCACTTAAATTTTTTTGTCCATTAACAATAGGTTTTTCAAGTGATTTAATCCTTCTATAAAAATAAACTTCACTTCTTAAAGAATCATTTGAATTTTTTTTATTATCTTCAATTCCAAAATTAATTAAATCTTTTTGTATTTTCTCAATTTGTTTTTTAATATCTTTTAATCTTTTAGTAATAGACTTAACATTTTTAGAATCATAAATTTTAAACACTTCAGTATCATCATCAATTAATTTACAAGAATGACCAATTGATTCAGCAGTATCCATTTTATCACCTGTAATCATCCAAACATTAATTCCTGCTTCAATAAAACTTTGAATATCACTTTTAACTTCATCTTGTAATTTATCTTCTAAAGCCGAAACACCTAATAAAG
>JAEEGK010021730.1_pt1 | contig 13541 bp, 11 predicted proteins | sample 8958771 | NCBI WGS metagenome assembly JAEEGK01 (sample SAMN16246547, study PRJNA631951) | gut metagenome | biome: gut microbiome; feature: rumen; material: SC-attached | host: Bos | place: Iran: Karaj | collected 2018-10 | reverse complement strand
GTTGCGGGCGTAAACCGGGTCCAGGGCATGCTCCGCGTCGATGAAGGCGGCGATGCCCCCCGCCTTCTGGGCGGAGGCCAGGATATGCAGGGCCAGGGTGGTCTTGCCGGAGGACTCCGGCCCGTAGATCTCGATGATGCGGCCCTTCGGTACGCCCCCGATGCCCAGAGCCAGGTCCAGGGACAGGGAGCCGGTGCTGATGGCCTCGATATTGAGGGTGGCGGAATCGCCCAGGCGCATGATGCTGCCCGTGCCGAAGGTGCGCTCGATCTGCGCCATGGCGCTTTCCAGCGCTTTTTTCTTGTCTGCCGCCGGGGCGGCGGGTGCAACTGCGGTCTTTTTGGCCATGGGTCAATCCTCCTGTATTTCTGGCATTTCGTTTTCTTCTGTTTTTCTAAAAGTCAGGGCCCGTTCCGTGCCGCCGGTATCCCGGAAGACGTCCTCCTCCTTCAGCCCCACCTGGCTGCCGAAGCGCCGAAGGGCGCCGGCCTGCCCCTCGCCGCATTCCAGGGCCAGGCAGCCGCCCGGCTTCAGTGCGGCGGGCCAGCGGGCGAAGATCGCCCGGTAAAAGTCCAGCCCGTCGGCGCCCCCGTCCAGGGCGATCCAGGGTTCATAGTCCCGGACGGAAGCATCCAGCCTCTCCATCTCCCCCGTGGGGATATAGGGCGGATTGGACACGATGAGGTCGAACAGGCCCAACTGCCGGGAAGGGGGCGCCAGGGCGTCCGCCTCCAGGGTCAGGACCCGCTGGCTCAGCTTTGTTTTTAGGGCGTTGCGCCGGGCCAGCATCAGGGCCCGCCGGTCGATATCCGCCAGCACCACCCGGCAATCCGGCACCGCCGCGGCGACGGCCAGGCCGATGCAGCCGCTGCCGGTGCACAGATCCAACACGCGGGCGCCGCTTTTTCCCTGCAGAAAGGCGATGGCGGCGTCCGTCACCGCTTCCGTATCGCTGCGGGGGATGAGGACGCTGGTGTTCACCTCCAGCTCCAGGCCGTGGAATTCCCAGCTGCCCGCGATATAGGCCGCGGGCTCCCCCGCCAGGCGGCGGCTGAGATAATCTTGGGCCCGCATCTCAAAATCCCCGCCGGGATACAGGCGGATATCCCGCAGAAAGTCCTCCACGCTCTTGTCCGCGGCGGTGGCCAGGAGGATGCGGGCTTCGATGCCGTAAGCCTCCACCCCGGCGGCGCGCAGGGCCCGCCGGGCTTCGATATACACGTCGTTGTAGGTCTTCACCAGCGGTCCGCCCCTTCACGCTCCGGGATGACCAGGGTGAGGGCCCTGGCGGCGCACTCCATCATGCTCTCGTCCGGCTCGAAGACCGTCAGCTTCTGCAGGGCCCTGCCGGGGGCGGAGAGGATGCGGCTCAGGAGATTGTCGTGCCTGCCCGTCCAGCGATTGATCTCATAACTGACGGCCACCACCACCGGCAGGAGCAGCAGCCGGAGGAAGAAGGCCACGATCTTATTGCGCCAGCTCACCACGCTGAAGACCAGGAAAGAAACGATCATCACTACGAAGAGGAAGCTGGTGCCGCAGCGGGGATGCTCCCGCGGCTGGGGACGGATGTTCTCCACGGTCAGAGGCAGGCCCTTTTCATAGCAGTGGATGCTCTTGTGCTCCGCCCCGTGGTACTCGAAGACCCGGTGGATATCCTTGGAAATGGTGACCAGGCGGATATAGATAAGGAAGATGATGATCCGCAGCACCCCGTCGATGACGTTCTTGACAAAGGAGGAGCCGATGGCTTTGGTGAAGACGCTGGTGACCAGGTAGGGCAGCACCATGAAGATGGCCACCGCCAGGAGGATGCCCAGGGCCACGGACACCCCGATGATCAGCTTCTTGGCCTTCTCTCCCTCGAAATGCGCGTTGATCCATTTATCCAGCTTGTCCTCCTGGGCCGCCTGCTCCTCTTCCGGGAGGCAGTCGGCAGAATACATGAGGGCCTTGACACCGTTAATGAGGGAACTGAAAAAAATCACCACGCCCCGGACCAGGGGCCAGCCCAGGATGGGATAACGGTCCTTGATGAACTTCAGTTCTTCTACTTTCTCCTGCAGGGTCCCGTCCGCCAGGCGGACCACGATGGCCTGCTTTTCCGGGCCCCGCATAAGGATGCCCTCGATAAGTGCCTGACCGCCGATGGTGGTGCGGAAGCACTCCGTTTGCTTATTCTTCATTCGATGCTTTTCCTCCAAGGTTTATTGAGGAAGCGGCCCCGTCGGCAAAAAGACGCTGACCACGCAGCCCCCGCCGGGGGCGTTGTCGATATCCAGGATGCCGTTGTGCAGGCGCACGATCTCGTCGCACACCGCAAGGCCGATGCCGCTGCCCCGCGCCTTGCTGCTTCCCCGGTAGAATTTCAGCTTGACGCTGCCCAGCTCGTCCGGCGGGATGCCGGGGCCGTAGTCCCGCACCCGGATGCAGACGAAATCCCTGCCGGAAGCCTGGTAATCCTCCTCCAGGCTCAGATCCACGGTGATGCGCTTGCCGCTGCCCCCGTGCTTGGCGGCATTGTCCAGGATATTCAGGATGACCTGCTTGAGCCGCTCCGGGTCGCCGGGGATGATGGGCATGGGCTCCTCCGGCGGGGTGTATTCCAGCTTGATGCCCTCCTGCTTGATGAGCTCCCGGCAGGTGAAGCAGGCCTCCGCCAGCTCCGCCTCGATATCCAGCTTATCGATGCGCACGGTGAAGCGCCCGTCCTCGATGCGGGTGAAGACCAGGAGCTCCTCCACCATATTGGTGAGCCGCCGGGCCTCCTCCAATACGATGGCCAGCCCCTTCTTCCGCGTATCCTCGTCCAGGCTCTCGTCGTAACTGAGGGTCTCTGTCCAGCCGGTGATGGCGGTGAGGGGGGTGCGCAGCTCATGGGAGACGGAGGAGATGAATTCCGTTTTTACCTTTTCCGACTGGCTGATCTGGATGGAAAGGTCGTTGATGGCGGAGACCATCTCCCCCATCTCGTCCCGGTATTTGTTCTGGATCTGGCTGCCGTAGCCCCCGTCGGCGATACGCCGGGTCATGGCGGTCACTTCCCCGATGGGGGTCACGATATTGCGGATGAAGACCAGGTTCGTGAGGAAGACCGCCAGCAGCAGCCCGGCGGCAATGGCGACGGCGATGAGCACGTTGCGCACCACCTGCCGGTCCACCAGCTTCAGGCTGCTGACATAGCGGATGATGCCCATGATCCGCCCGTCACCGTAAATCAGAGGGGTGGACACCGCCACGATCCGTTCCCCCGTAGAGGGGTCCCGGCCCATAAAGGAGCGCATCTCCTTCGTGTCCAGGGCGGCGCTGATGTCCCCTGTGCCGGGCATGGTGCCGGCGGTGAGGCCGTAGGTGGAGACCTCGATGCGCCCGGAGGGGCTGATGAACTGCAGATCCAGTTTGTCCCGCTCGTCGAACAGGGCGGTGAAGCGGTAGGCGCTCTGGTAGTATTCCGCGTAGGTCCTCGTCACGTAATTGGAGAAAAAGGCCGATGAGGAGCTGGCCTTGGTCTCCAGGCCCGTGCGCACGCTGCTGTAGTAATAGCTGCCGATGGCCGCGGCATAGGCGATCAGGGCCACCAGGGTCAGCAGCAGCATGACGGCCATGCTGCTCAGCATCCAGCGGTTGCGCAGGCCCCGGACCCGGAAGAGGCGGAAACGCTCCCTGACCGGCATCAGAAGCCCCACTTATAACCGAAGCCCCAGACGGTGGTAATGCAGCTGGGGGTCTGGGGGTCATCCTCCACCTTCAGGCGGAGGCGGCGGATATTCACGTCCACGATCTTCAGGTCCCCGTCGTAATCCGGGCCCCAGACGGAGGCCAGGATCTCCTCCCGGCTCAGGGCCTTGCCGGGGTTGTCCATAAAGAGCTTCACGATGGCGTATTCCACCTGGGTCAGGCGGATGCGCTCCCCATTCTTCTCCAGGGTGCGGTTGCGGGTGTTGAGCCGGAAGGGGCCCCGCACCACTTCCCCCGCATCGGGCATATCGTCGCCCCCCACCCGGCGGTAAAGGGCGTCCACCCGCGCGGTGAGCTCGGCGATGGAGGCCAGGGGCTTGGTGACATAGTCGTCGGCCCCGGTCATGAGGCCGGTGACCTTGTCCATCTCCTGGGTGCGGGCAGTGAGCATGATGATGCCCATTTTATTGCCGGAGGCCCGGATCTTGCGGCAGACCTCGAAGCCGTCCGTGTCCGGCAGCATCACGTCCAGCAGCGCCACCTTGATATCCGGGTTATTGCGCAAAAGCTCAAAGGCCTCCGCGCCGGTGCCCGCCTCCAGGGGCTCATAGCCGGAGCGCTTCAGGTTGATGACGAGGAAGCTGCGGATGCCGATCTCGTCCTCCAGGACCAATACTTTTTTCATAGCCATCCTCCGCTTTCATGCAGGGTGTTGATCTGATAGCAGCTATAATCGTTACTGCGGAGATCATTTTCGTCGAGACTAGGCGAGTCCCGCAGACAATATTCATTTATTATCAAGGGGCTCAACGACGTATCGGCGGAAACGAGCCCGCAGGAACCCTCACTGCGTCGTCCACTCCGAATAGATCGGGCGGAAATTCTGCCGCAGCCAGTTCATATCCGGCCGCTCCGGCCATTCCTCCGCGCTCAGGGGCAGCTCGGCGGCATAGATGGTCTCGCCTCCGGAGATGATGACGCTGCGGCCCTCTCTGGAGGCCAGCTCCGTGCGGTTCTCCCCGGAGAGGGTGTAGATCACCAGGAAATCCGTCACGCTCTCCCCCTCCCCGTTCCAGAAGGAGAAGACCACGGCACGCTCGCCCACGTCGCTGTCCTCCCGGCGGAGGCTGATCTCGCCCCAGCTGTCGGGCAGGATGAGATACCAGCTGTCGGAATAATTGTGGTAGGTGGTGGTGACGATGGTGCGCTTGCCCCGGCTGTTGTAGCCATACCAGTCCAGGACACGGTAGACCGTCTCCCCCTGGGCGGGCAGGGCCCGCGGAATGGGGATCAGATAACTCCCGTCCCCCGAAAGGTCCTGGAAGGCCGCCGTGGAGGAGCGCAGATTCCCTTCGCTCACGCCGGTGGCCGGATCCAGGGTGATATTCTTCAGCACCCCGTCCTCATAGGTGAGGATATCCGTTACCAGTCCGCCCTGGCAGCTGCCCTCCACAAAGAGGGCGCCGGGCTTGTCCTTCAGGGCGCCCACGGCCAGCTTGGTGATGCCGTCCAGTCCCACGGAGAGCCGTTCTGTGGCGGTGGTGGTCTCCCCGTCCCCGGCGACGGCATAGAGGGTGACGCTGCCCGCGGCCTCCGCCGAGCCCCGGCGGACCGCTACCAGCTCCTTCCTCCCGTCCCCGTTCATATCGTCGGTGAGGTAGCGGCTGTAGTCTGCGGCGGCGATGGAAGCCGCCTGGTAGCCCTTGAGGGTATAGAGCTCCAGCATCTTCAGGTCGCCCCCCATGCCCCAGCCCACCACGGCTTCCATCCAGCCGTCGCCGTCCAGGTCCTCGTAGTCGATGCTCTCGATGCTGCTGCCCACCCCTTCGATAACGGCAGCCTTCTCGTATTTTCCGGCGCTGCGCCGGAAAATATAGATCTTCAGGGGCTTTTCCCCGGCGGTGGCGAAGAAGGCCACCGCTTCCTCCTCCCCGTCCCCGTCCAGGTCGCAGAGCTGCACGCTCTGCCGGTGGACCCCGTCCACCGGGGCGGAGTAGACCGCGCCGCCGCCGAGGACGGCGTCGATGGCCTTCTGAAGCTCCACATATTCGTCCGCCGTCTGGGGCAGGCTGTACAGCTCGTCGATGCTGCCCCCCATGCCGCAGCCGCAGAGGGCCAGCAGCAGCGCGCCGAAAAGCAGCAGGAGGATTCGTTTCATGGGCTTCTCCCATCCGCCGGATGCCGGCAATTTCCCATCTTCCTATTTGATGATTGTACCACAAAATATAGCCGCTGGGTAGCCTTTTCGGAAAGAAATGATGCAAATGCGCATGTGATTTTGGCAGGTTTTCTCGCACACAAAGCCAGGCTGCCTCTTGACAGCACCCGTCGTCGCCTCTATAATATCGTTATTTGATATCGTTAATCGATATTCAAGGGGGAAGCAAGATGCCGAAGAAGGCGCTGGAGAGCATGACCGAGAGCATGTTCTATACCCTGCTGGCTCTTCTCTGGGGGCCGAAATGCGGGATCGAGATCGCTGCGTTCACGGATAAACTAACGAAAGGGAGGGTGCAGCTGGGCCCCGGCACCTTGTATACCATCCTGTCCAGGTTCCTGGAATGCGGCTATCTCAGGGAGGTGGCCACGGAGGGGAGAAAGCGGACCTACGCACTGACGGAGGAGGGTCGCCTGGCTTACGTGGGCGAGGTGGGGCGGCTGCGCCAATGTCTTCGGGATGCGGAAGCGGCCGTCGCCTTTCTTCCGGCGGAAGGAGGTGATCCCCTTGCGGATCAAGGACCGGCTCTTCCGCCTGCCCCCCTGCCCTCCCTATGACGTGGAGGCCACGGAGAGCTGGCTGGAGGACATGGCCGCCCAGGGCTGGATGCTGGAAAAGGACAGCATCTTTCTCGGCGTAGCGGCCTTTGATAAGGCGGAGCCGGCCTCCGTCCGCTACCGGCTGGAGGCCTCCCCCCGCCGTGTCGGCGACTTCGACGACAACGGCGGCGCGCCGGACCCGGAGGCGGAGGAAATGAACGCCGAGTTCGGCTGGGAATACGCAGCCCGGCGGGGACAGTTTCACATCTATCGCAGTCCGGCGGGCAGCGGACCGGAGCTGCACACCGATCCCCGGGTCCAGGCCCTGGCGATCAAGGCCCTGGAAAGAAGACAGATCCATCAGCTTCTGAGCCTCCTCCTCATTCTCGGGGTCAATCTGTTCGCGGTGCATCTGCGCGGAGGCTCCCTCCTGCTGTCCGCGGCGGCAGCGGGGCTCCCCATTACCCTGCTCACCGCATTTCTCGCCCTTTGGCTCCTGGCCGACCCGGTGCGGGAGGCGGTCCACCTGGGGCGGCTGAAGAAGCGCTTGGCGGCGGGTCAGCCCCTGCGGCACGACGGGGACTGGCGGAAGGGGCGGACGGGCTATTACGCAAGGCGGCTGATCCATCTTCTGCTGTTCCTCACCTGGCTCCTGGTGCTCCTGCACCTGTGGACCGGGAAGGTGGAGGGCAGGGGAAAGGAGGCTCTGGCCGATTACAAGGGGATCCTGCCCTTTGCGGACATGCGGGATTTCGCGGCGGGAGATTTCAATCTGTCCGAGCCGGAGGTGACCTGGCTGGACATGCCTCACAGCTCCGTGACCGACGAGTCCAATGCCTTTGTCCGCCGGTATGTGGACCTCGCGGAAAACGCCCGCATCCTCCGCCCGGACGGGACGGCCCTGGATGGGGGCCTCTACGTCACCTACTTTGACGCCCGGTGGGAGTGGCTGGCCAGAGCCCTGGCCGGGGAATTCCTGCGGGTAGACCGCCGGAAAACCGGGCGGCGCTGGTGGGAGCCGTTGGGCTGCCCGGACTTCGGCCTGGACGGGGCGGTGGCTTACCGAAACGATTTGCATTTCCCCTGCGTGGTGCTGCGGCAGGGCAAGGTCGTGCTCCGGGCCATGTTTTATCAGACCGGGCCTGGGGAGGACATGCCCCTGGAGCAGTGGGCCGGGATATTGGCAGACTCCATCAGATAGGAAAAGGACCGCCGGGGGTTCCCGGCGGTCCTGCGTGTTTTGATCTGATTATCTGGAAAGATACCGGTAGAGCATGACCGCCAGCTCCTGGCGGGTAGCGCCGTCGGCGGGGCGGAAGGCGCCGCTGCGGTCCCCCTGCACCACGCCCAGGCCCTTGGCGATGGCCACGAAGCCCAGCTCCTCTTCGGGGATCTGGTCCTCATCGGTGAAGCCGCAGGCGAAGATGCCCTTGAGCCCCGCCGCCTCCAGCATGCCGCTGAGGCTGACGAAGCAGCGGCACAGCTCCGTCCTGGTCACCAGGCGGTCCGGATGCTGCTCGCGTGTGGTGATGAAGCCCTGGTAGTAGGCGGCGGAATAGATGCTGTCCAGCTCCTCCATGGATGCGTCGGCATAGGTCCCGTAGTCCGGGGTCCAGCCCACGGCGGAGAGCATCAGCAGGAGCATATCCAGCTCCGTCACCTGGGCGGTGGGCTCGAACTTGTCCACCCCATACCAGCCTACGCCGTACTTCGCCAGGGTCTCGATCTCCTTTCGGGCATAGCTGCCCTCCAGGTCCGTATAGGCGGGCAGTGCGGCTTCATAGCTCCAGTCCGTGTAGTCCGCCTCACCGGTGACGGCGTCGATGCCGCTGACCCAGCCGTTGCCCGCATCGGGCAGGTAGACCAGGAGCCAGTGGCGGGGACTCTGCCAATCGTTCTTGTTTTCCGGGACGGTGACATAGCACAGCTTCGCTTCATAACAGGTCATGAAGCTGTCCATAGCCGCTTCCTCCCCCACCAGGGGACCGGAGGGGCCGAAGGACATCTCCTCATCCCAGGTCGCGGAGAAGGAGTCCACATAGCCGGTGAAAGCGTTGACGCTGACGGAGATGGTGTTCATGGGGCAAGGGAAGCCCGCCTCCATGCGGGTGTAGGTGAAATGATTGACGGGAACATTCCAGTTATTCTGGCTGGCGGAGGTCTGCTCGCAGAGGGGCATCCAGCCGCCGTATCGCTTTTCCAGGAAGCGGAGGGCGGCGTCGGAAATGCCGGGGTCCGCCTCCTCCTTCTGCTCCTTCTCATCCCGCCAGCCGAAGCCGCTGTACCCGGTGTAGAGGCCCTGGATCTCCCCGGTGCGGGCGTCGGCGGTGAATTCCTTCCAGACGGTGGGGGCATAGCCGCTCTCCACCAGGCTGTCGTATTCCTTCTGGGTGATGCCGAAGCCCGCCCCCGTGAGGGCTTTGCTCAGGCGGAAATAGGCGGTGACCGTGTCGTCCGCCTCCTCCCCCTCCGGCAGCTCGGCGGGGTCCACGCTGGGCTGGGCGGCCCGGTAGGTGACGGTGCCCAGCACATAATCATCCGTGATGCCGAAGGCTTCCTCCGCCATGGCGAAGGCCTTCAGGGCTTCCCCGTCCAGCACGCCCTCGAATTTCTCCGCGGCGGCGATCTCATAGGGGGTGAGGCCTTTAGCTTCATCCGCGGCGGCAGGGGCTTCCTCCATTTCCGCGCCGAAGCCGTTGGCGGCCCCGCCCCGCATGCCCCCGTCCCAGCGGTCCAGCAGGGCGCCGGTCTGAGCGTCCACCATGACGCTGTGGTCCAGGTTCACGAAATAGGTCAGGCGCACTTCATGCTTCTCATAGTCGGAATAGGCCCAGCTGAGGCTGGTGCTCAGGGCGCCCCGCAGGGCCTGCAGGGCCTGGGCCGGGGTGACGGCGGGCATGGCGGAGGGGACGCCGCCGGTAATGAAGGTCTCCGCGTCGTCCCGTCGGAAGGAGGTCAGCAGCCCGTCGGAAGTGCGGAAGCTCAGATAGATACCCACCTCCGACGCCACCCCGTTGAGGGTGAGGGTGCCGGAGAGGGAATAGCGACCGTAATCCCGCAGGCGGTCCTGCTGCTCCGTGAGCGTGAAGCCCTCGTCCTTGCCCAGCACCCTGGGCAGGAAGGCTTCCGCCCCCGCCTTGGCCTCCGCGAAGCCGAAGGAGGGGAAATGGAGGCCGGAGGGGCGGGAATACTCCTCATTGTAGTAATAATGGTCCAGGGAATAGACCTTACCGTTGTCGTCGCAGGTGACGTAGAGGCCCTCGTCCTCCTTCTCCCAGTTCAGCCACCACCAGGTACTGTCACCGTAGGTATAGCTGTCGCCGTTGAAAGAGGTATAGTCGTCGCCGATATCCAGGGTGGTCTTGACCTGGAGGGTCACCCGCTTCATCTGCTCCTCCGCCGATTCGGCGGCGGCGGGCATGCCCAGGGCCAGGATCAGCACCAGGGCCAGGACCAGACACAATGCTCTTTTCATTTTGCAGGGCTCCTTTCGTTTTCTCTTTCCATATGGACGCGTCCAACTGGAAAAAGTTCCCCATTTCACAGGCGGAAATGGGGAACTTTTATTCTGATGATCTGTTCCCGTTCTTCGTCGGGAAGCGTTATTCCAGGCAGCCGGTCAGATACCGGCGGATCAGGTCGAAGGCGAAGGAGGCGGCGTAGACCCTGGCCCACTCCCGGTCCTTCCCCATCTGGATGGGCTTCACGATGGTGCCCTCCGGAGAGGCGAAGCCCACGAAGCCGGTGCCCACGGGGGTGCCCCGCTCGTCGGAATTCGGCCCGGCGCAGCCGGTGACGGATACGGCGATATCGCTGCCGCAGACCCGCCTTGCCCCCTCGGCCATGGCGGCGGCGGTCTGGGCGCTGACGGCCCCGAATTCATCCAGAGTCTCCTGGGGCACGCCCAGCACATGGTGCTTCACATAATTCGTATAGCACACCACGCCCCCCATGAAGGCGCTGCTGGCCCCCGACTGGTCGGTGAAGCGCTTGGCAATGAGGCCCCCGGTGCAGCTCTCGGCGGCGGCGAAGGTGAGGCCCTTCTCCTTCAGCAGGCGGAGGCAGACGGATTCCAGCTTGGGTTCATCCACGGCGTAGACGAGGTCACCCAGCTCCTCCCGCACCTTTTGGATCACGGGCTCCAGCATGGCCTCCGCCGAAGCCTCGTCCGGGGCCATGGCGGTGGCTCGCAGGCGCACCTCTGCGGTGCCCGCGTAGGGGGCCAGGGTGGGGTTTTCAAGGCTCTCCATATAGTCGTGGAGCTTTGCCTCCACGCTGCTCTCCCCCAGGCCGAAGATGCGGATATCCTTACTGACGAGTATCTCGTCCGTACTTCTCCGGAGATAGGGGATCACCCCAGTCTCCAGCATGAGGCGCATCTCCCTGGGAGGGCCGGGCAGTTGGATCACCGTGGCGCCGCCCGCAACGAAGGCGAAGCCGGGCGCGGTGCCATTAAAGTTGGAAAAGACGGTGCAGCCCTCCGGCAGCATGGCCTGACGCAGGTTGTTTTCCGGCATCACCCGATCCTTCTGGGCGAAGAAGGCCCGGATCTTCTCCGCCTCTTCCTCGTGCATGACCAGGGGCACGCCGAAGGTTTCACAGACGATGTCCTTGGTCAGGTCGTCATAGGTGGGGCCCAGGCCCCCGGTGGTGATGATGAGGTTGGCCCGGTCCCTGGCGGTCTCCACGGCCTGCCGCAGCCGGGCGGGGTTGTCCCCCACCACGCTCTGCCAATAGACGCCGATGCCCAGGCCCCGCAGGGCGGCGCTCAGCTCCCTGGCGTTGGTATTCACGATGTCCCCCAGGAGGAGCTCCGTGCCCACGCAGAGGATCTCTGCCTTCCACTGTTCAGCTTTCATGCTTGATCTGCACCCTTTCCGTGCCCGCAAGGGCCTCTTTGATGAGCGCCTCCACGTCCAGGGCGGCCTCCGCCTCCTCCACCTCCTCCGGGGTGGGACGGGTGCGGGGGTGCTTGGGGGTGAAGACGGTGCAGCAGTCCTCATAGGGGAGGATGCTGGTTTCGAAGGTGCCCAACTCCCGGGCCCTCCGGATGATCTCTTCCTTATCCATACCGATGAGGGGCCGCAGCACCGGCAGCGTCAGGGGCGCTTCCGTACAGCGCAGGGCCTCCATGGTCTGGCTGGCCACCTGGCCCAGGTTCTCCCCGGTGACCAGGGCGCCGCAACCGTTGGCCAGGGCCACTTCCTGACTGAGACGCATCATAAAGCGGCGCATGATGAGGGTAAAATAAGGCTCCGGGCATTTGTCCCGGATCTCCTCCTGGATATGGGTGAAGGGGATGACCTCCACCGTCAGCCGCCCGCACCATGGCAGCAGCAGCTTGGCCAGGTCCAGCACCTTCTGCTTGGCCAGCTCGCTGGTGTAGGGGAAGGAGAAGAAGTGGACGGGGATGATCTGGACGCCCCGGCGGGCGATCATCCAGGTGGAAACGGGGCTGTCTATGCCGCCGGAAAGGAGGCTCACCGCCCGGCCGCAGGTGCCCACGGGCAGCCCCCCCGCCGCCGGTTCGCCCCCGGCGTGGACGTAGGCCGCCTGCTCCCGGATCTCCACGTTCACCTCCAGGTCGGGGTGGTGCATATCCGCAGGCAGGTCGGGGAAGGCTTCCCCGATGACGCCCCCCACATACTGGCTCAGCTGGATGGAGGTCATGGGGAAGGTCTTGTCGCTGCGCTTGGACTCCACCTTGAAGCTTTTGGCGCTTTTCAGCTGCTCCCCCAGGTATTCCACCGCCGTCTTCGCGATGGCCTCCTTCTCCTTGGTGCAGGCAGCGGCCCGGCAGACGGCGATGATGCCGAAGATCTGGTGGCAGCGGCGGAAGGCCTCCTCCATGTCGATCTCCTCCGACAGGGGTTCCACGTAGATGGTGGACTGGACGGAGGTGATGCGGAATTCACCCAGGCTCCGCAGCCGCCGGGCCACGTTGGCCCGCAGCCGGTCCTCGAAGAAATGGCGGTTCAGGCCCTTGAGCACCAGCTCGCCGGGCTTCAGCAGGATCATATCGTTCATGAAATACGCTCCGTTTTCCTTTAATCAACGCTTATTATATTTTAGTCCCCCTGCATGTTCCTGTCAACCGAGGCATAGGGTGTAGTAACCGATAATGAAATCGGCGTGTGCGGATTGTCGAGCAGTTTTTTCGCCTGATGAAGGTGAAAAATCGCAGGAATACTCTGTGTATTGCAAGATTTTTTGACGAAATCAGGCGGCAAATATGCCGGCAAGACATGCGCGGTGATTTCATCATCGGTTACTGTTGCGGAAAGGGGGAGATTCTTATGGACATCCGGAAGCTCTGCTTCTGTTTTATGCTGGTATGCTCGCTGCTGCTCCGCCCCGTCCTGGGGGCGGAGGAAGAGGTTTTCGACCCGGAGCCCTGGGAGAGCGTGGAGGCCCTCAGCAGCCCGGAGGACGTGGCCTCCCATGTGGGGGCAGCCGTGCTGATGGAGAGGGAAACGGGGACCTGCCTCTATGAACACAACGCCCATGAACGCTTATCCCCGGCCAGCGTCACGAAGATCATGACCATGCTGCTGGTGTGCGAAGCCCTGGACGGGGGCAGCCTGACAGAGGAGACGGTGGTGCACTGCTCCGCCCGCGCCGCCGGGATGGGAGGCAGCCAGATCTTTCTCAAGGAGGGGGAGGCCATGTGCGTGGGGGACCTGCTGAAAAGCGTGGCCGTGGCCTCCGCCAACGACGCCGCTGTGGCCCTGGCGGAAGCAGCGGCGGGGAGCGAGGGGGAATTCGTGGCCCGGATGAACGAGAGGGCCGGGGAGCTGGGCATGAAGGACACCCGCTTTGCCAACTGCACCGGACTGCCCGCGGAGGAGGAGCATCTGACCTCCGCCTGGGACATCGCCCTCATGAGCCGGGAGCTGCTTCGCCACGACCGCATCCGAGCCTACACCTCCATCTGGACCGACAGCGTGCGGGACGGGGCCTTCGGCCTCAGCAACACCAACAAGCTGGTACGCTTTTACGAGGGCTGCACCGGCCTCAAGACCGGCTTCACCCAGGAGGCCATGTACTGCCTCTCCGCCTCCGCCATGCGGGCGGGCACGGAATACATCGCCGTCATCCTCCACGCG
>JAEEGK010021728.1_pt1 | contig 13542 bp, 8 predicted proteins | sample 8958771 | NCBI WGS metagenome assembly JAEEGK01 (sample SAMN16246547, study PRJNA631951) | gut metagenome | biome: gut microbiome; feature: rumen; material: SC-attached | host: Bos | place: Iran: Karaj | collected 2018-10 | reverse complement strand
GTATGCACGATCTAGTTGGAACGACGGTATTTGCGACATTGCCTTTCGCGTTTGCGGCCATCTGCCGCATTTCACCGCTTTTCCTATTGAAACGTGCCGCGCTCGCACTGCCGTTCATCTTGTTCGCAGGACTGGCCAATTGCTGGTATGACAGAGCGGCCGTCGCCGTCCTGCCTGGCATAGCGCTGCCAGGCGGAATCGTGGCTTTGCTGACGATGATATGCAAGACGTTGGGAACGGTCGCGACCATTGCGCTTCTCTCCGCCACGACGTCTATATCTGATATTTCCAAGGCGTTGTCAAGCCTCCATGTCCCCTGTATTATCGTTCTGCAAATTCAACTTCTCTTCCGTTATCTGTTGCTATCCTTTGAAGAGGCGCGAACCGTCACCACCGCCTATCATCTCCGCGCCCCTTCCTCCAAGAAAATCCCCCTGCGAAACTGGGGGGCCATCATTGCCCGTTCCTTCCTGCGAGCCGCGCAACGTGGCGACACCATCTATCTTGCAATGCAATGCCGTCTCTTCGACGCGCGGCGGCCTCTTCCAAAAGCCAAACGCCCCACCCCGCGTGAATGGCTTGCAACCATCCTTTCCATCGTCGCGCTTTGCGGCCTTCGATTCTTCCTGTAAATGAAAATTTCCTTCCAAAATACAACTGTCGAACGTGACGGCATTCCCGCGCTGCATGAATTCACCGCTGAATTCGCTTCGGAAAACGGCGCCTACGCCATTCTCGGCGCAAACGGCGCTGGCAAATCCACACTGCTGGCCGCCATCCTTGGACTCTTTCCCATTACGTCGGGCAATGTCGCAGTAGATGAACTGACCGTCACTCCAAAGAACGCACACATCATCCGTAAACGCATCGGAATGGTTTTCCAAAATGCTGATGCCCAATTATTTAACCAAACCGTTCAGGAAGATGTCGCCTTCGGCCCAACCAATCTTGACCTGTCTCAGGAAGAAGTTGAAAAACGAACGGCGGATGCCCTTCAGGCAATGGGAATCGCGCATCTTGCCGAGCGTGATGTCACACGACTTTCAGGCGGTGAAAAACGTCGCGTCGCTCTCGCGGGAATTCTCGCAATGCGGCCTGAAGCTATTCTATTGGATGAACCGACCAGCGATCTGGATCCACGAGCCTGCCGCGAACTCGCCGCACTTTTGAACAATCTGCCTGCATTCAAACTCGTCGCTACGCATGATCTCACGTTTGCGCGACGCGTCTGCCCAAAATGCGCCATTCTTCAGAGTGGCCACCTTCTCGCCGCAGGAAACACGGCAGAATTGCTTGAAAACACGCAACTTCTGGAATCCGCTGGGCTTGCTTAAAGAACCACGAATTCAAGCCATTTCCAACAATTGTAACCATGTGAAAATCCACACGTCATTTGGAATCACATTCGGAATCGTATTGCCTGGATTGGCCACCATCACCGTGTCCATGCCCGCCGCCTTCGCCGCCTGAAGGCCTGTCTCGGAATCTTCAAACACAAGACATTCTTCAATGGGAAGACCGACCGTTTGAGCCGCCAGAAGGAAAATGTCCGGCTTCGGTTTGAACTGTTTCGCGTCGTCGCCAGTCACGACATAATCCATGATTCCCGTCAGATTGGCCCGCTCCAACGCCATGTCGATGAAGACGTGCGGCGAATTCGTCGCAAGGGATAAGATCTTCTTACCTTTATATTTATGAAGGAATTCAGGCACGCCTGGATAGACGATAGCGCGGAAATCCTCCTCCGTGTAGCGGCGTTTGAGAACCGTCACGTCCCATGGCGTCACATCCGTCCGCCCGAGCCTCTTCAAGATCTTCTCTGCCAACCACATACTGGTGTTTCCGACGAAATCAAGATAGTCTTCCTCCAGCATGTCGTAGTCGAGCATGTCATGGATGGCGCGGGCGAACGCGCGGACATGAAATTGCTCCGTCGCCACCAGTGTGTTGTCAAAATCAAATAAAAAAGCCCTGTATCGTAATAAATCCAGCTGACGCATCGTAAAAAACCGTCCAAACAAGTTGATGAATCCATTTTTCCATTTACTTTAAATAGTTTTGCGTTTTTAGCCAATCAGACCGACAAAAAAGGACTCCGCCGATGCATCCGTTCAACAACGACCAATACCTTCAGGAACAGACCAAACATATCATGGAGCGCGTCGGCGATTCCGGCCAGCGGCTCTACCTGGAGTTCGGCGGCAAGCTTATCGGCGACTTCCATGCCGCGCGCGTCCTGCCCGGCTTCGATCCGAACGTCAAAATGCGCCTTTTGCAGAATCTCTCCGCGAATGCGGACATCATCATCTGCATCCATGCGGGCGACATCGAACGCAAGAAAATCCGCGCGGATCTCGGCATCACATACGACAACGACGCGCTACGGCTCATCGACGACCTCCGCAACCGCAACGTCAACATCGCAGGCGTCGTCATCACGCGATTCAACGGCCAGCCATCTGCTTTGGAATTTAAACGCCGTCTCGAAAAATACGGCATCGGTGTTTTCCTCCATCGTGAAATCGCCGGTTATCCGGAGAATTTCGATTTCATCGTAAGTGAAAATGGCTTTGGAAGCAACCCCTATATTCCTGTGAAGCAACCACTTGTGGTTGTCACCGGCCCTGGCCCGAACAGCGGCAAGATGGGCACCTGTCTGTCACAGATTTACCATGAATACCGCCTCGGCAACCAAGCCCATTACGCGAAATTCGAGACGTTCCCCGTGTGGAATCTGCCGCTGAACCATCCCGTCAACATCGCCTACGAAGCCGCCACGGCAGATTTGCAGGACGCCAACGCGTTGGATCATTTCCATTACGATGCTTACGGCATTGTTTCCGTCAACTACAATCGCGACCTGCAGGCCTTCCCGCTTCTCAAATCACTGCTTTCGCGCATCACGGGAAAGGAATGCCCCTATCAGTCGCCGACGGACATGGGCGTCAATTGCATCAAGGCCGGTATCATCGATGACGCGGCCGTCAGCGAAGCCGCAAAGCTTGAAATCGAACGGCGCTATTTCCGCATCAAGGCCGACTACATGCTCGGCCGCGCGGAGGAAAGCACATTCAACCGCATCGTCGAAATCATTGGCAAATCGAAGGTCGATCCCGAACAGCGCGACGTCGTCGTCGCTGCCCGTGAAGCCGCCAAGCAGGCTGCAGAACGCGACAAAGATGCACGCGGCATCCATTGTGGCGCCGCCATCAAACTGCCCGACGGCACCATCGTGACCGGCAAGAATTCGCCGCTCATGCACGCCGCCGCCGCCATGTTCATCAATGCCGCCAAGCATTTGGCGGGCATTGCGGACAGCCAGCATCTCCTTCTGCCGGACATTCTAGAAGCTGTCGCCAATTTCAAGGCGGGTCTGGGCTCGCTCCGTCAGTCCAGTCTGAATCTTTCCGAAACGCTCGTCACGCTCGTCGCCTCCAGCAACCGCGACAAATATGCGCAGGACGCCATCGGCTGCATGTCGCAATTCCAACAGTGCGACATGCATCTTTCGCACATCCCCAGCACAGGTGACGAAGACGGCCTCCGCCGCCTTGGCATCAACTACACCTACGATCCTGTGAAAGCCACGAAGAATTTGTTTAAGTGATGTAGCTCCTAACTGGGACCTATGGGACCTATGGGACTTCTGAGACAAAAACAATCATCCCAGTTGTCCCAGTCGTCCTAGTTGTCCCAGTCGTCCCAGTAAAAGATTTTTAGCACAAAAAAAAGGCCGTTGCTTGACACAACGGCCCTTTTCACATTCTTATACCAATAATATTACTGGTGGAGCATCGGGTTCTGGTAGAGGTCGTAGGAACCGAAGTCGCGGGTATTTAGACCAGCGAAACGACGGGTTTCGCAGTGACCATCCAGGAAGACGGCGTTGTTCTGGTTGCCGTTGTGAACGGACTGAATGCGGTTCCACAGGGAGCCCTGTCCGTTGGAGTCGCCGCCCCAGTCCCACATGTTGTTGTTGTAGCCGTAGTTGTCGATATGGGAGATGATCTGCGACGGAGCCTTGTAGTAGGACTCGTTGACGCGCTTCTGATAGGTACGGGCAGCGCCGTCCGATCCGCCATTGCCGATACCGACGATCGTGCCGTAACCGAAATTAGTCCAGGCAGTGTTACGACCAGCGCAGCCATACAGAATCTTTTTGTCGCCGACATACGGATAAATGAAGCAGAAAGACGCCCACTGGCCTTCGCCGACGGCGGCTTTCAGATCCGTGTAAAGGCTCGCGTTGGACGTGTACATCAGATAGTCGTCATTGTCATCCGCATACATACGGGCGGCCGTGCCGATCTGCTTCAAGCAGGATGTGCAGGAGATCTGGCGGGCCTTTTCACGAGCCTTCGCCAACGCGGGGAGCAGCATGGCGGCCAAAATCGCAATAATCGCGATGACGACCAACAGTTCGATCAAGGTGAATTGGAGCACTTTCTTCATGGTTGTTTTCCTCTTTGTTTTGAGATTTATTGGGACAAAAAAGTTAATTTAGTATTAAATTATAGTATGGGGGGGGTAAAAGTCAAGCAGGAAAATGGAAAAAAATACAAAAAATCTTTTTTGGGCGACCAGATTAAAAAACCTTTGCTATAATAAACACCAAAACAGCGAAGATATTTTATGGCAGCAGATTTTTTGTTGCCAGCTACTTCATGCAAAGGAAAGGATTCAAGGGGTCAATGCGATACAAACAAGTGGTTTTAGGCCATGTCTTTTGCTTTAAGCTTTAAGCTTTCAGCTTTTAGCTTTAAGCTTTTAGCTCTAATACGTGCCCAATTTCAGGCCGTAGTCCACGAAGAAGCGGTAGGAATCGTAGTTCGTGGATTCCGGAACGGAATGGTCCGTATGGAGGATGAAACCGTAGTTCTGCTTGACGAATGGAATCTTCGACTCAAGCTCGCGGCGGATACCGTCGATGTCGTTGCTGGCGACAGGGCGGACGTCCAGTCCGCCCATGAGGGCGATCTTCTCGCCATATTCCTTATATATACGGAGCAGATCCATACCGGCCTTCACTTCCATGGCTTCCAGGCAGTCGATGCCTGCGTCGATCATGCCAGGCAACAGTGGTTCAATGAAGCCGCAGGAATGCATGATAACTTTTAGACCAAGGCTGTGGCAGTAGTCGATGATCTTCTTGTGGCCAGGCAGAAGGAGTTCGCGATACATTTCGGGACTCATGAACGGATGTTGGCGGAAGCCCATGTCTTCATACAGCCAAATGCCATCCGGCTTGCCTTCTTCCGCGAAAAGAATTTCCATCAGATTGATGTTCAGATCCGCATAGGTGTTCGACATGTCGATGATCCATTCCGGCTCCATGGCCATGCCGATCAACATGTTTTCATGGCCCGCGATGGGATGCATATTTTCAAACGTCGGCACGCCAGACCAGCAGAAGAAACGGCCTTTCTCTTTGCAATGAGCCTTCCGCTGGCGGTAGCCGTTGAAATTGATGCGACGGCGATCTGGCGTAAGAAACGGTTTTCCAAGACGTTCCCAATCCGCCTTGTCGCTGATTTCATAGCCCAGATGCTCTGGCGTGCTGGCATGTTTTTTATGCGTGCGCAGCTTTGCGTGGTTGCGGTTGAGAACGAGACGTGTGTCTTCATCCTCTTCCAAAACGATGTCCTTTTCGTCCGGATGGAGCGTATAGTCGAACGTCCATAGCGTGTCCATGTCCATGTTGAAATGGTCGATGACGGATTCGCCCTGCTTCATCTTCCCTTCGGCGACCCAATGCGGGACGGTCAGCCCCCAGAACTCTTCCGAGACGGCGATGCGATCCACGCTCTGGTGGTTCAGCTGTCTGGTCATTCGTTCGATGCCGTTCATGGTGTACTCCTATATCGTCCTGCGGGCGATGCTTATGGCTTATGGCTCATGGCTTATGGCCTTTGCTTTAAGCTTTTAGCTTTTAGCTTTTAGCTCCGCGAAGCGGTTTATCGTCCGCAGCACTGCTTGTACTTTTTGCCGCTGCCGCACGGGCATGGATCGTTGCGACCGACCTTCGGCGTCTGGCGACGAACGGTGATGCTCGCCTGCGCGGGCGCCGTCGAAATTTCGGATTCGCCTGTGCCGCCGAACTGATCGAGACTCTGATGGACTTCCTGCGTGTTTTCCGTTCTGCGCGGCGTTTCCTGCTGCGCGATCTGCGTCTGCAACGTGAAACGGAAGACATCCTGACAGATCTTGCTCTTGATCTGTTCCATCAAGCCGTCGAACACTTTATAGGCCTCCGCCTTGAATTCGACCAGCGGGTCGCGCTGTCCATAGGAGCGCAGCGACACGCTCTGCCGCAACGAATCAATCGTGTAGAGGTGATCCTGATAGAGATCGTCGATAGCGGTCAGCATGATGTAGCGTTCCACAAAGGCGATGGCTTCCGCGCCTTCTGATGCCTCCTTCTGGGCAAACGCCGTCTCGATGCGGGACATGATGGCCTTCGAGCATTCCTCCGAATTCGCGTACTGCGTCGCGAAAAGATCTGGCGGGAAACCAATCGGGAACGTGCGGATCAGCCATGCCTTAACATCCGTGAAATCAACGGGTTCGCGTTTGATACGGGAGGCATAGGCGGCTTCCACATGGTCGCAAATCGCCGTATAGACGTAATCCAAAACGAGATCCTTCGGATTGTCCGTCGTCAGAATCTGCTTGCGCAGTTCGTAGATCGTCGCACGCTGCTTGTTGACGACGTCGTCGTATTCCAATGTGCGTTTACGGATGGCGAAATGCTGTTGCTCGACGCGACGCTGTGCGTTTTCAATCGTCCTGTTCAACAGCGGATGCTCCAATTCTTCGCCTTCCTGCAGGCCGAGCTTCTCCATGATGCCGGAGATACGGTCTGAACCAAACAGACGCATCAGATTGTCTTCCAACGAGATGTAGAAACGGGAGGAGCCCGGGTCGCCCTGACGTGCGCAACGACCACGCAACTGGCGGTCGATTCGCCGCGAGTCATGGCGTTCCGAACCGATGACATGAAGACCACCGACTTCCTTCACGCCCGGCCCGAGCTTGATATCCGTACCACGACCAGCCATGTTCGTCGCGATTGTCACGGCGCCCAACTGACCTGCCCGCGCCACGATTTCGGCTTCACTTTCGTGATGCTTTGCGTTCAAGACGTTATGGGCGATCCGCTGACGCTGCAACATACGGCTCAGCAGTTCGGATACTTCAACAGAAATCGTACCGACCAGAACAGGCTGTCCCTTCTGGTTGCATTCCGTAATCTCTTCCACGATCGCCTTGTATTTTTCGCGCTGCGTCTTATAAACACGGTCGTTGAAGTCTTTGCGCAAGCATGGACGGTTCGTCGGAACGACAACAACATCAAGATTATAGATGCTCTTGAATTCGTTCGCTTCCGTTTCCGCCGTACCAGTCATACCGGCCAATTTTTCATACATGCGGAAATAGTTCTGAATCGTGATGGAAGCCAACGTCTGCGTCTCACGTTCGATTTGCACATCTTCCTTGGCTTCAAGAGCTTGGTGCAAACCTTCGGAGAATCGGCGGCCTGGCTGCGGACGGCCTGTGAATTCATCGACGATGATGACTTTGTTATCCTGCACGACGTAATGGACGTCGATTTCGAACAAGCAGTAGGCGCGCAGCAACTGCGAAATGTTTTGGATAACTTCCGACTTTTCGTCGAAATCATCCTGCGCTTTGCGGCGCTTTTCGATCTTCTGGTTATCATCTAGCGTTTCATCCGCATCGATTTCGGAGAAAATCGCGGGGAGGTCTGGAATGACGAATGCATCCTTTTCGCCCGGGCGGAGGAAATCGCGGCCCATGGCGGAGAGATCGGCCTCGTGGCTCTTTTCGTCAATGGCGAAATACATCGTGTCTTTCACCTTCTGGAGGAGGCCACGGTTGTTGTCGCTATGGAATTCCAAATCCTTCTTGTCCAAAGCTTTGCGGATACTTGCATCTTCCATGAGGCGCATCAGTTGCTTATGCTTCGGCATGCCCAACTGAACCTTCGCCAGCAACGTGTAAGCTTCATCCTCTTCCTCTTCCGTATGGTCCGGCTTGTCCAGAATGTTTTTCGCCTGCTGAACCCAGTCGCTCATGAGTTTCATCTGGCGGCGGTATAATTCCGCGACGGACGGTTTCAATTTGTCGTACATGTGCGTCGATTCCTTCGCGGGCCCCGCGATGATCAACGGCGTACGGGCTTCATCAATCAAGATACTGTCGATTTCATCGACGATGGCGTAATAGTAATCGCGTTGGACGAGCTCCTCCTTGCGGGTGGCCATACCCATGTCGCGGAGGTAGTCGAAACCGAATTCGCTGTTCGTGCCGTAAGTGACGTCGCAATTGTACTGTTCGCGGCGTTGATCCGAATTCATGCTGTTCTGAATGCAGCCGACGGTGATGCCGAGCCATTTGAGCACGTGGCCCATCCATTCAGAGTCGCGTCGGGCCAGATAATCGTTGACGGTGACGAGCTGGACGTTGCGGCCCGTCAATGCGTTCAAATACAGCGGCATGACGGCGACGAGCGTCTTACCTTCACCAGTCGCCATTTCGGCGATGTTGTTCTGATGCAACGCGATAGCACCGATGAGCTGCACGTCGAACGGAATCATGTCCCATGTTAGAATATGGCCTGTGACTTCCACCTGCGTGCCCATCAAACGGCGGCAGGCGTCTTTCACGACGGCGTACGCCTCGCAGAGGAGATCATCCGTCGTTTCGCCTTTTTTCAGACGCTCTTTGAATTCGGGCGTCTTGGCCTGCAACTGTTCATCCGTCAGCGAATGGTATTCTTCATACAGCTGGTTGATGCGCGTGACCAACGGCTGAATCTTCTTCAGCACTCGCGCATTACGGCTGCCAAAAATCTTTTTTGTGATCCAAGCTAGCATGTTGTGTATTGTTCCTTTTCACGAAAAAATCCGGCGATATTCTCTCCTCCGGCGGGCGTCTTCCATCATTTCGAGCCGGGCTTGTAGATTGGCACGCCCTGCTTGCACAGCGGGCATTCCGTCGCTTCATACGTCGGCAGCTGCAATTTCAGCAACGAAACCATCGGAATGCCGAAATCGACGTCGCCTGCGGAACGGTCCACGAGAACCGCAACGCCGACGGGATTCGCGCCATGTTCGCGCACGAGATCGATCGTCTGCTGGACGCGGCCACCTTTCGTTACGACGTCTTCCGCCACGAGAACGCGTTCGCCTTCATGGAACGAAAAGCCGCGGCGCAAGACGAGATTCGAATCGTCGTCTTTTTCCGCGAAAACGGCCTTTACGCCCAATGCGCGGCCCACTTCCTGTCCGACAATGATACCGCCGATAGCGGGACTGATAACCGTCTCAATCGACATGTCTTTGAAAGATTCCGCCAACGCCGCGCATAGCTTCGCCGCGATCAGCGTGTGCTGCAAAAGCAACGCCGCCTGGAAGTAGCTGTCGCTATGCAATCCGCTGCGAAGCAGAAAATGGCCATGCAGCAGTGCGCCGGTCTCTTCAAAATCTTTGATGATTTCACTCTTTTCCATGTGTCCCATCCATGCGCTTTGTTAGTTGCGCTATTTTTTGTTGTGATTTGGATTTCAGCGATTACGTTATGTGTTGGCGTTTTGACGCCGCGGCTCGCCGCGCCCGTCCAAACTAATCCCGCAAACTGACAATATAATCTTTATTCTCTTTATTTCTATAAAGTAATAAAAAATATGCTTGACAAGTTTCTTCCATATCTGCTTTTTTCGGTATTTTTTACCATCTATTCGCTTGGAGCGGCTGAAATCACGGCGGCGGAAGCGGACGCGGCCGTCCGCCAACTTTGGCTGGACGGTTTCCTCAAAATGTCCCGCGCCGCCCAATTGGCCGATCAGGGAAAACACTTTCCCGCCATGCAGGGCTACAACGATGCAATGAAACTTTTCGAAGATGTCCACAAACGTTTTCCCGAATGGAACACAGTGATGGTCACCTACCACATTTCTTCCTGTCGTCTTCATATCCAACAGCTTGAAAAGACCATTCTTCCGGACTTGAAAACACTTACCACTGAAGAACTTAGAACACGCCTGAAAGAAGAGATCAACCGTAACGCCGCTCTTTCCATGGAGTTGCAGGAAATCCGGCAGGACAGCCGCTACACCGTCAATGACGCGCGTCTCCACGATCGCGAGACGTTGATTACCGCCCTTCGCCAGCAAATTTCCGAACTGGAAGTGAAGCTGAAGCTTGAACAAACAAAAGTCTCCCGCATGAAGACGGATGAAGATTTTGCAAAACTGCACAACGAACTTGCCGAACTCGCGGTAGTCAAACAACAACGTGATGAAAAAATCACCGCCATGACGCACGATCTCGAAGACGCCAACAAAAAAATCGACTCGCTGGAAAAACAGCTTGCCGAAGTGGATAAATGGACGGAGGCGGCCCATTCGACGGACGCCGTCAAAGAAGAAAATGAACAACTTAAGCAAATTATCGCGGATCAGAACAGGAAGCTCATCTTCTTCCAGGAGAATGTCGCCCTCTATCTGGAGAACAAGAAGGAAATCGACAAGCTCGAAAGAATGGCTTTCGATCTAGAAAACAAAAGCGACATTTCCTCCGCCGCGCGTTATTGGCATACCATCTCCAACAAATATCCGGAAGCGCAGGAGCCTGCCTTGCGCGGCGCCTATTGGTATTGGGCCATCGACGACCACGACAACGCCAACATGCTGTTGGACCGCTATTTCACGACGACGGGCCGCAATGCGGACGCCATGGTTCTCATCGGACGTATCTGCCTGGACGAGAACAACTGGCAACGCGCATTAGCATTGACCTCTTGGGCCACCGTCGCCGCTCCGGACAACGTCAATGCGCAGTTTTCCTTAGGAGCGGTTTTCCTTTCCGCCGCGCAGACATCGCTCGCGAAGGCGTGTTTCCGCAAGGCCATCGCATTGGAGCCGAACCATGGTGAATCGCTGATGGCTCTCGCCATCATCTATGCCACTGTCGAACCACGTAATTTACAGGACGCCAAAGAGTTCTATGAAAAAGCCGTCGCTGCGGGACAGCCGCGGGACGAGGCTTTCGAGGCCGTCGTCAAATAATCCGCCGAAGTAACGACGGCGTCCCCGCCGTCGGGCGATGTACGTCAGGCGTTTGAACGAACGACGGCGAGACGCTGTCGCTCCTATAATTTCTTTAAAGCACCATTAAAACACCATGAAAAAAATAATCATCATTTTCGCGTTTCTCCTCCCGCTGATCACCATGGCGGATCTCGACAACGTTCGTAACGAATGGATGAAAGGCTACACGAAACTGGAGGCCGCCGACAAGGCGTCCAAGGCGAAACGCAATCAGGAGGCCATCCCCCTCTACCGCGCCGCGCTCGCCGTCTTTGAATCCGTGCAACGGCGTTATCCGCAATGGAATCCGACGCTTCTGAACTACCGTATCAACTACTGCCGGCAGATGCTGGAGCAGTTGACAACCGTGCAGGAAGTCAAGCCGGAATCCCTTTCGCCAAACGATCTTGTAAAGCTCAACAAGGAATACGCCAACACGATCGCGCAGCTTTCGGAGGAACGGCGGTTTCTCGAATCACGCGTCGAAGTGCTCACGGAATCGCTGGACAGGGCGCGCGCGGAGGCCGCGAAGGCCGCCAGCGTCGAGGCGAGCCTCTCCGCCGCCTCCTCAAACCGGAAGAAACTGGAGGAGACCAACAATCTTCTCCAGCTTCGGCTCCGTGAGGCCAATAAGGAGATAGAGGCCTTGAAACGAGCGTCTTCCGCCGACAGGGATACGCTCAAAACCGTTCAGAAACTGCAAAAAACGGAGGATCTGCTGCGCCAGTCGCAGACCGATCTGGGCAGAATAACGGAAGATCTGAAAAGCTCCCGCGACAAAGTGGACGCCCTCAACAGATCGTATGACAAGTTGCTGCGCGAAAAAAACGAACAAGCCGAAGAGCTTGAAAATGCCCGCAAGCTCGCCCAGAACAGGCTGACCGACATTGAATCCCTCCAGACACGGCTGAAAACGGCCCAGAAGAACGCCACGGAGCTTGAAAAGACGTTGCAGAAACGGGAGGCCGCATTGGAGAAGATGAAAAAGAAAGGCGGCAAAGAGAAGGCAGAGGAAGGGGGCGAACTGTCGGAAGACCTGCAAGTCGCCCGCGCCAAAAATGTCGCGCTTAGTGAAGAACTGCTGACGCTGAAGGCCGAACATGACAAGTTGAAACGCCAGCTACAGGCCTCTGAAGAACAGCGGGTCATATTGTCGGACCGCATCACCTCCGACACGCAGGGCTGGAAGGATTCCGCGAAAGACGAGAAGGTGAAAGGCAAGCAAATAGCGCAATTGCAGAAAGATCTGGAAGAGGCGCAGACCACCGCGAAACAGCTCCAGCAACGACTGGACGCCCAAATCGAACTCACCCGCAGGCAGGAGGAAAACATCACCGCTTTGACAACCGATGATTCCGGCAATCCGAATCTCGCCCGGAAAACCATCCTCCAGAAAGCGCAGATCGACAAGCTGGCCTCTGAAAACAACGCCTTGCATGAACAGCTGAAAGACGCGGACCCATTGGCCCGCAAGAGCTTGGCCACCATCAACCGCCTCAACCAGCAAATCGCCGACAGCAAGAAAAAACTTGAACGCGCCGCACAGGAAATCGCCGAACTCAAGGCGAATCGCGACAAGGAAACGAACGGGCAGAGCGCCGCCATCAAGAAAGCCATGGAGGAGCTTGATTCACAGAAACCGGACCAGGGCTCGCAGGATCTGGATGCATGGAAGACGCTCTACGAAAAGAACTTCGCCCTTGCCAGGCAGGCGTTGGACAAAGAAGCCGAATCCCAAGAGCGAATCCGCCGCCTTGAAGACCGTTATCTGGAGACGCAGGAGCAGTTGGACGAACGCGAAAAGGAACTGGTCGCCGCGCAGAACGCATTGGCCATCGCGGAAATCGCCGCCCGCGAGGCGCAGTCAAAACTCGCCGCCGCGGACATGGCCGCCAAGACGGTGGCCGGCCAGACGGGAGCCGCCAAAGGACTCTCGACCTCCCTTGCGGACACGACCAGGGATCTCCAAAGCAAGAATCTGGCCATCAACACGTTGCAATCGAAAATCTCCGTTCTTGAAGCGCAGCTGCGCGACGCGGATGAACGCGCCACGACGCAGAACAAAAACCTCTCCGCGCTCGCGGACGGAAGCGACGACAAGACCAAATGGATTGAGCACATCAAACAGCTCACCGCCAGGCTCGAACAGGAGCAGAAACATCGCCGCGCCCTCGAAATGGCCTTGGCCGAAAAGGAAACCTCCGTGCAGGATGCGACCAGAACCGCCGAACAGCAGAAGATCGACAACGGACCGGACATGGTGGAGGAGCGCCGCCGCCGCGAACGCGAAAAGGACGCCGTCCTCAAAGGATATCTGCGGCAGGCCATTGACGCGGAGAAGCAGGAAAAGGTCGAAGCCGCCCAGTGGAACTACCAGAAGGTTCTGGAAATGGAGCCTGAAAACCGCATCGCCCTCCAACGGCTCGGCATCA
>JAEEGK010021727.1_pt1 | contig 13542 bp, 11 predicted proteins | sample 8958771 | NCBI WGS metagenome assembly JAEEGK01 (sample SAMN16246547, study PRJNA631951) | gut metagenome | biome: gut microbiome; feature: rumen; material: SC-attached | host: Bos | place: Iran: Karaj | collected 2018-10 | reverse complement strand
GACCAAAGGCAGATTCATGACCGCGGGCGGTATGGGAACAATGGGATATTCGCTTCCGGCGGCTATCGGTGCGAAGAAGGCCTGTCCGGATCGTCAGGTCGTTGCGATCTGCGGTGACGGAAGCCTTCAGATGCAGTTCATGGAGCTTGCGACGGCGATGCAGCACGACATCAATGTCAAGGTGATCGTTTTTGTGAACACAAGTCTCGGCATGGTGCGCGAACTTCAGGACAAGTTATACAATAGGGAGATAGCCGTTGATCTTACAGGCAGCCCGGACTATGTTATGATAGCGCAGGCTTACGGAATAAAGGCCGAAAGCTTAACGGACATATCACAGGCCGGATCGGCAATACACAATATGCTTGCATCGGAAAAGCCATATCTTTTACAGGTCATGGTGGATAAAAAGGAAAATTCGATAATATGAAACATACAATATCCGTATTGGTAGAAAATCACGCGGGTGTACTCGCGAGAGTAGCGGGTCTCTTCGCCCGCAGAGCTTATAATATCGACAGCCTCGCGGTGGGAGTGACGGCGGATGAGAACGTTTCGCGCATAACCATTGTCGCGGACGGCGACGATTATACGCTTGAACAGATATTAAAACAGCTCAATAAGCTTATAGACGTAATAAAGGTGCGGGCAGTGAATGAGAATGAGCTTCTTACCCGTGAGCTTGTGCTTGTCAAGGTAAACTGTACACCGGCCCAGCGCACGGAACTTATATCGATAGCGAAGATAACCGAAGCGAAGATTTCGGATATCTCCGTAAATTCAATAACCCTCGAGCTGTCCGATTACAGCGCCAAGATAAAGAATTTCGAGGAGCTTCTGCGCCCTTATGGCATCAAGGAGATCGTGAGAACAGGAACCATAGCGATCCAGCGCGGAAGCGCAGCATTGACAATATAAACAGAAAAGGAAGTATTCTAAAATGGCAAAACTGTATCATGAAACAGACTGTAATCTGTCCGTGCTTGACGGAAAGACCGTCGCGATCATAGGTTATGGCAGCCAGGGTCACGCTCACGCTCTTAACCTTAAGGAGTCCGGATGCAATGTCATTATCGGTCTTTATGAGGGTTCCAAGAGCTGGAAGAGAGCTGAGGAGCAGGGATTTACCGTTTATACCGCAGCTGAAGCTGCAAAGAAAGCTGACATTATCATGATCCTCATCAATGATGAGCTTCAGGCTGATATGTATAAGAAGGACATCGAGCCCAACCTCACCGCAGGCAACATGCTCATGTTCGCACACGGATTCAACATCCACTTCGGATGCATCGTTCCTCCCGCTGATGTTGATGTAGCAATGATCGCTCCCAAGGCTCCCGGACACACCGTCAGAAGTGAGTACCAGGCAGGAAAGGGAACTCCTTGTCTCATCGCCGTATATCAGGATGCTTCGGGCAAGGCTTGGGATATGGCTAAGGCTTACGGACTCGGAATCGGCGGAGCAAGAGCAGGACTTCTTGAGACCACCTTCAGAACTGAGACCGAGACTGACCTCTTCGGTGAGCAGGCTGTTCTTTGCGGCGGTGTTTGCGCACTTATGCAGGCAGGTTTTGAGACTCTTGTTGAGGCAGGATACGATCCCAGAAATGCTTACTTCGAGTGCATCCACGAGATGAAGCTTATCGTAGACCTTATCTATCAGTCAGGTTTCGCAGGAATGAGATATTCTATCTCCAACACTGCTGAGTACGGCGATTACATTACCGGACCCAAGATCGTTACCGAGGATACCAAGAAGGCTATGAAGAAGATCCTTGCAGATATCCAGGACGGTACCTTCGCTTCCGAGTTCCTTCAGGAGATGAGCCCTGCAGGACGTCAGGTACACTTCAAGGCTATGAGAAAGCTTGCTGCTGAGCACCAGTCAGAGAAGGTTGGTGAGGAAGTAAGAAAGCTTTACAGCTGGAATAACGAAGCTGATAAGTTCATCAACAACTAATACTCAAAATTTATTAAATGCCCTTACTTTTTGATATAATCAGAAAGCAGGGGCATTTTTTATTGGGAGTTTATTTGATGAAAAAGAAAACATTTCGTATTTCCAAAAGGTTATTTTCTCTTTTATTGTCGGTTATCTTATCTTTAAGTCTTATCGGATGTTCTCCGGATTCGGGTCAGAGTGATGTTTCAAACGCAGGTGTTCAGTCATCTCCGGGTACGGGAGATGCTGTTTCTGATGCGGATGATCCTGTTTCGAATACCGAAGGATCCGGTCTTATCACAGATAACGGAAAGCCTATCTATGATTTTGATGAATACGTTAATTCCGAATGGCGCAGGAAATATGAAGACGGCGGCAAAACCGTATACATCGAAACTGAAATGTATGATCTTTATTTTGAAAGAATGAAGGATATCGTTCAAAATACCGATCTGTCTTCATTAGACAATAATAGCGGATTATTTAAAGCGATATCTTTATATAACGAAATATGTGATACTTCGGATAATTCAACAAGGCTGGGTTCCATCTCTGCATTTTTACATTCAATTGAAAGGATTGATAATTTAACCGAGCTTTATTCAAATGAAATTTATTTAAATAATGATTATGTATTTCATTTTTATGTCAGACCCGATTCAGGCGGATACAACAGTGTATATTTTGAACCTGTCAGATTGACCGAATCCGTTAATTATGCTAGAGAACAGATGGAAGATCCGGATAACGAAGATGGAGAGTTCTTAAGATTTTGCTTTGAAAATCTCGGATATTCCGATGACAGGGTTAATGAGTTCTTTGATAATTGTCTTAAAATAGGAACTTTCATTGATTCATATCGTGAAGAAACTGTGAGCTGGTATGATTATTGGGATGCTGAAAAACTGACTGATGCCGATGTTTCTTTTCCTGTTTTTGAAATAATTAACGGTCTGTCATCTTTTGAGAAAGTGGATTATTTCTTTGCTGATGAAGATTTTGCCGAATTTGTTAATCAGGTTTATACGGATGAAAATCTCGATGCTCTTAAGGATTGCATTATATTCGGTTTATTATGGCTATATGATTATTCCGGTGCCGATATATCAAATTCCGAAGATAAAGGGATCGAATTTTTACTAAAATGTACTCCCGATGTAATGGCAATGGAATATATGAAAATATATGGTTCCGCCGATATGATCAAAGATATCAATTCTATGATCCTTGATATCAAACAGGCAGAAATATCATTAGTATCGGATTCCGAGTGGGTAGAGGATTCCACGGAACAGATCATCAAACAGAAAATGTCCAGGATGACTCAATTTATCGGGGAAAACGGACATAAATTTCTTCTCGGAGATTTTGCTTTAACGGGTGACACAATATCGGATATACTCGAATTACAGTCTCTTTATTTTTCATTTCTGAGAGAAGAGATATATTATGATTGGGGTTCGAGAGCTCCTTTCGGAAGTTCTATTTCTACGGTAAATGCCGCGTACAATCAGTGCTTAAACAGTTTGATCGTTTACCCCGCATATATCTGTGATCCTTCTTATGCAGGTGTGGATACATATGAAGAAAAGCTGGGTGTTCTGGGGGTTGCAATTGCTCATGAGATCGGTCACTCAATTGACAGAAACGGTATTGATTACGATTGGGAAGGTTTTTACGACCCGTATTTGTCTGATAAAGAGGCAGAAGAATATAATTCCAGATTGCAGACGATTTCTGATTATTTAAGCAGCTGTACCTGTGAATTTGACATGCAGATCCCCGGGGATACCGTTCTCAATGAGACTATAGCAGATCTTATAGCTATGGAAACATGTCTTAAAGTTCTTTCAAAAAGGGAAGAAGTTGACTATGATCTATTTTTCAGGACCTATGCAAGGACGAAGGCCGCATATTATGATGAAGATGACTATGAGTATTACCTCAATGAAGGACATCTTACCTCAAAGCCCCGAATAAACCTCATTTTGGCTCAATTTGATGAATTCTATGAGACTTATGATATTGACGAATCCAGTCCTTATTATGTACCTGCAGACGAACGTTTGAGAGTTTTCTGAACATAAGGATTTCACTGATTTTCTTCCGGCCTCGTTTTCGATATAGCGGGGCCTTTTTTTATTCAAAATCTTGTATAAATGCTGATATATAAGCAAAAAGATGATATAATGATACGGCTTATGGTGAGCAAATTATAAGTTTAAGAAAGAGGATTTTTAAGATGGGAATGACAATGACTCAAAAGATCCTGGCAAGAGCAGCCGGACTTGAATCGGTTAAGGCCGGGGATCTTATCATGGCTGAACTTGATCTTGTTCTTGGTAACGATATTACATCTCCCGTTGCCATTCACGAGATCGAGAAAATGAAGGTTGACGGAGTGTTCAACAAGGACAAGATCGCACTTGTTCCCGATCATTTTGTACCCAACAAGGATATTAAATCCGCTGAGCACTGCAAATGCGTAAGAGAATTTGCACGCAGGAATGAGATCACCAACTATTTCGAAGTCGGTGAGATGGGTATTGAGCATGCACTTCTTCCCGAGAAAGGTCTTACGGTTCCCGGAGATGTCATCATCGGTGCCGATTCCCATACTTGTACATACGGTGCACTCGGTGCGTTTTCAACCGGTGTAGGTTCTACGGACATGGCCGCAGGAATGGCCACCGGTAAAGCCTGGTTTAAAGTTCCCTCCGCCATTAAGTTCGTTCTTAAGGGAGAGTTTTCTAAGGATGTAAGCGGTAAGGATCTTATCCTTCACATCATCGGAATGATCGGTGTAGACGGAGCTCTTTATAAATCAATGGAGTTTACTGGCCCCGGAGTAGCATCCCTTTCAATGGATGACAGATTTACCGTTGCCAACATGGCTATCGAAGCGGGCGGAAAGAACGGTATCTTCCCTGTTGATGATAAGACTGTAGAGTACTTAAAAGAACATACAAAGAGAGATTACAAAGTATTTGAAGCTGATGAGGATGCTGAGTATGATGAGGTTTATGAGATCAACCTTAATGAACTTCGCCCTACCGTTTCATTCCCTCATCTTCCCGAGAATACTCATACCATAGATCAGATACACAAAGAAGGCGACGTTAAGATCGATCAGGTAGTGATCGGATCTTGTACAAACGGACGTATTTCCGATATGAGGATCGCAGCCGATATCCTTAAGGGCAGACATATTGCCAAGGGAATAAGGGCAATAGTTCTTCCCGCAACTCAGGCCGTTTATATGCAGTGCCTTGAAGAAGGTCTTCTCAAGATCTTTATCGAATCGGGCTGCGTTGTTTCTACTCCCACCTGCGGTCCCTGCCTTGGCGGTTACATGGGTGTCATGGCTGCAGGAGAAAGATGCGTATCTACGACCAACAGAAACTTTGTAGGCCGTATGGGACATGTGGATTCAGAAGTTTACCTTGCCAGCCCCGCTGTAGCTGCAGCAAGTGCTATCAAAGGTTTTATCGCTTGTCCCGAAGATCTGTAATAGAAGGAGATATATGTAATGGATAACGCTAAAGGAAGAGTTTTTAAATACGGTGACAACGTAGACACCGATGTAATAATCCCCGCAAGATATCTTAATTCCTCGGATCCTGCCGAGCTTGCAACTCACTGCATGGAGGATATCGATAAGGAATTTACCAAGAAGGTTAATAAGGGCGACATCATCGTCGCTGCCAAGAATTTCGGATGCGGTTCATCAAGAGAGCATGCACCCATTTCAATCAAGGCGTCAGGAGTATCCTGCGTAATTGCAGAGACTTTCGCCAGAATTTTTTATCGTAATGCGATCAATATCGGACTTCCGATCATCGAATGTCCCGAGGCATCCAAGAATATCGATGCCGGAGATGAAGTTGAGATTGATTTCAATACCGGAATCATTACCGATATCACCAAGGGAACTTCTTATCAGGGACAGGCATTCCCTGAGTTCATGCAGAAACTTATTGCTGCCGGCGGACTTGTTAACTTCATAAATGAAGGCAAGTAATTAAGAAGGATATAGATAAACGTGTTTGCATTTGTAGAAGGAATCCTGGATCTTCTTGAAACCGATATGTGTGTCATTGATATCGGCGGTCTCGGAATAAACGTCAACATTACAGCCAGGTGTTCATCCGAGATAGGATCCGTCGGAGATCACGTAAAACTTTATACTTATACCCAGGTTGCAGAAGACACTTTCCAGCTGTATGGTTTTTCCGACAGGGATGAGCTTGATATGTTTAAAAAGCTGATCTCCGTATCGGGTGTCGGTCCCAAGAGCGCGCTTTCTCTTTTATCCGTAATGGATGCCGATTCAGTAAGATATGCTGTTATCAGTGACGATATCAAGGCTCTTTCCAAGGCTAAGGGAATATCCGCAAAGACTGCAGGTAAGATAATCATCGAACTGAAAGGTAAGGTGGATCTTTCCGATGATTCTCTTGCCAAAAAGTATGCCGGTAGTCCTGCGGTCATTCAGAAAACCGACATGGGAAGAGAAGAGTCCGATGCCCTTGCCGCACTTGTTTCACTCGGTTATTCCGAGTCTGAAAGCACTAAAGCCATCATGGCTGTTGAGGGTCATGAGACTCTTGATTCGGGCTCCCTTTTATCCCTTGCATTAAAGACTTTATACGGAAAATAATTCGTTTATGCCCAGAAGTATAGAAACCAATATTACAAATGAAGACAAGCCTGTTGAACATTCTTTAAGACCTACCAGGTTAAAAGAATACATCGGTCAGGAAGCCATCAAGGAAAGACTTATCATTCAGATAGAGGCTGCCAAGGCAAGAGGGGATGCACTTGATCATATCCTTCTTTACGGGCCTCCCGGACTTGGTAAGACCACACTTGCGGGTATTATCTCAAATGAGATGGGCACCCACATTAAGATCACTTCTGGACCTGCGATAGAGAAACCCTCCGAGATGGCAGCTATTCTTAATTCTCTTCAGGAAAGGGATATGCTCTTTATCGATGAGATCCACAGACTGAACCGTCAGGTTGAAGAAGTCCTGTATCCCGCAATGGAAGATTTTGCCATTGATGTAATGATAGGCAAGGATTCATCTTCATCCGCCAGAAGCGTAAGACTTCCGTTGCCTCACTTTACTCTTATCGGAGCTACTACAAGAGCGGATATGCTTACCGCACCTTTGAGAGACAGATTCGGTGAGCAGTTCCACATGGAGTTTTATAATCCCGATGAACTTGCCGAGGTATTGATGTTTTCTTCCGGCAAGCTGAATGTGGAGATCAAGAAAGATGCCGCACTCGAACTTGCCAAGAGAAGCCGCGGAACTCCGCGTATCGCTAACAGAATGCTCAAGCGTGTAAGGGATTATGCCCTTGTCAGATATGACGGTGTTATAACAAAAGACATTGCGGTTGAAGCAATGGATCTTATGTCCATAGATAAGGTCGGACTTGATAATACCGACAGAAAGATCCTTGAAACCATAATAAAGAAGTTTGACGGCGGCCCCGTCGGTCTTGATACTCTTGCCGCAGCAACGGGTGAAGATTCCGGAACCATTGAGGATGTATATGAGCCTTATCTTCTCAAGAACGGATTCATAATGCGTACACCCAAGGGAAGAGTCATTACCGATCTTGCCAGAGAACACCTTGATATGTGGCTTACATGATTGATTAATGCAATTGATTTATATATACTGAATCTGATATTAAGTTTCGGAGGTTTCTTATGGCTGACATGAATGAAACTCAGGTGATCATCGCAGGTAAGGTACTTACTCTTACCGGTTATGAGACTGCAGAGTACACTCAGAAAGTTGCAAATTATATCAATAAAAAGATGGATGAGTGCAGAAATGCTGTATCATTCAGGTCACAGAACAAGGAAACCCAGATGCTCCTTGTTGCTCTTAATATTGCTGACGATTATATGAAGATAAGTGAAAAACTTACCGAAAATGAGCAGCTTATCAAGGACAAGGACAAAGAAATCTATAATCTTAAGCATGATATCGTTACCACTCAGAGCAGGCTTGATAAGGCTGATGAGCAGGTAAGAACACTTCAGGATAAGATGGCTGAGAGCTCAAAAAAGCTTATTCAGCTTGATGCCAAATTAAGAACCAGAGATAAGGCTTCAAAGACTGAAAAAGAGGATAAGGAGGAAAAGACGGAAACCAAGTCTGAGACCAAATCCGAAGCTAAGTCCGAAGCCAAGACTGAATCAAAAGCTGAGTCTAAGCCTGAACCCAAGACTGAACCAAAGCCCGAGCCTGTAAAGGAAACACCTAAACCCGAAGCTCCCAAGGCTGAATCTAAGCCCGAAGCACCTAAAGCTGAGGCTCCTAAGGCGGAAGATAAGCCCGAACCTGTAAAAGAATCCCCTAAGCCTGAGGAATCTAAGTCTGAAGCTTCCAAGGAAGAGGAAAAGAAGGATGAGCCCAAGATCGGTTCTTTAAGAATGGATTCTCAGCCCAGACTTGTCAAAGACAAAGATACCGTACCTTTCCCTCTTAACAAACATTAAGAAAATGGCATCTGAATTTATAAAATACAATAAAAAGACTGAGCTCCTTGCGCCTGCAGGCAGCAAGGAGTCTTTTTATGCTGCCATGAGTGCAGGAGCGGATGCCGTATATATGGCTGCACAGAAATTCGGTGCAAGAGCTTATGCAGGCAATTTCACTGATGAGGAGATCCTTGAGTGTGCGGATATCGCACATATCTATGGCAAAAAGATCTACCTGACTGTAAATACTTTAGTCAAAGAAAAAGAACTGGAAGATCTTTACCGATTTGCTGACAGCGGAGTCTGTGATGTATGTGATGGACTTATAATACAGGATCTTGGCGTTGCCTCTTTTTTCAGAGAAAACAAACCTGATATTCCCATCCATGCAAGCACTCAGATGTCTGTTACAGGTCCTTATGCTGCTGGCCTTTTAAAACAAAACGGCTTTTCCAGAGTCGTTCCCGCAAGAGAAATATCTTTTGATGAGATAAGGGAAATATATGATAAGACCGGTATGGAGATAGAGTGCTTCATACACGGTGCGATGTGTTATTCCTATTCCGGCCAGTGTCTGTTTTCTTCCATACTCGGAGGGCGCAGCGGAAACCGCGGAAGATGCGCCCAGCCCTGCAGGCTTCCCTACAGGCTTTCTTCGGATAGATCCGGTGAAGAAAAGTACCCATTAAGTCTCAAGGATATGTGCACTCTTGAAATACTTCCCGAGATCATTAACTCCGGCGTATGCTCACTTAAAGTCGAAGGCAGGATGAAGCCTGCCGAGTATGTATACGGAGTTATATCAATTTACAGAAAGTATCTTGATCATATAGAATCCGGGATGGAATACAGGATAGATAAGAAGGATCTGGATACCCTTTCTAAGCTTTATGTTCGCGGGAATCTGTCTCACGGATATTATGACAGACATAACGGTAAGGATATGGTAACCATATCCAGTCATGGTTATAAATCCGATTCCGAGAGTACATGCGTTAAAGACACGGATAGATTTAAGACCTCTTCATGCATTCCTCCTATCAAGGTTAATTTCAGTGCATTTTTCAAAAAAGGACAGCCTGCGACACTGAATGCATTTTGCGAAACTTTGGACGGAAGACAGGCTTACGGGTATTCCGAGGGCGATGTTGTGATGCAGGCTCAGAGGACAGCAATAGGAAGAGAAGATATCGTCAAGTCTCTCAAAAAGCTTGGAAATACTGTATTTACAACCGAGGATGATTTAATAACGGTTGATATAGAAAGTGATGTTTTTTACTCTTTAAAAGGTATAAATGAACTGAGAAGGGCGGTCCTTTCTGACCTTTCCGAGAACCTTAAGGTAAAGCCTGATAATAACGAGCGTTTTTCTTGCAAAACCTCTAAAAAGCCCGAAAACAAGGTGTTTCCCGTTGTAAATGATAAAAACGGGATGTACAGTATATTGATAAATATACCTTCTCAGGTTTACGTAATCCACAAATTATATGATGACGGAGAACTTGCGAAGACATGCAGAATTTATGCGGATGAGAGCTTGTTTTTAGAGGGGAATGCCTCAATTGCGGATGAATTTCGCGGTTTTGATATACCTGTTTTTGCGGCTATGTCCCATATCAGGAGAAAGGGAGATGACATTTCTTCCGTATGCAGGTTTTATGAAGTTGGGATTATTAAAGGATTTCTTGTGCGTACCCTTGAAGATCTTTCTTTTATACGGGATAAATATCCGGATGCCCCTATAATAACCGATTATAATCTCTATACCTTTAACTCGAAGGCTTCGGGTTTTCTGGATATGTTTTCATCCGATCATACGTATCCGCTGGAATTATCGGCGCCCGAGTGCAGAGATCTTAAACAATCCGGTAATACCGAAAAGGTGGTTTACGGACGCGCTCCGCTGATGATCACGGCCAACTGCATCAGGAAGACTCTTAAATCTTGTTCCCATAAGGCGGGATTTGAGACTATAATAGACAGGAAAGGTGTTGCCTTTCCCGTTAAATGCGATTGCCTTCATTGTATGAATGTGATATATAACTCCGTACCTCTTCTTATACCTGCTTTTTCGGAAGATGTAACATGCAGGATCGAGCTTACGGATGAAGACGAGAAAAAGTGCCGGAGTATTTTAAGGTATTACAATCTCGGCACCGCGGAACCTGAGATTCCGCATACGACCGGTTGGATTAACAGACCGGTTATGTAGAAGTACCGCAGGGGAGTTTTAAGGGTGCAGATCACTCTGAAATTTTATGTAATTGAATTATCGAAGTATCTTATTGCCTTTATGATGCTCTTATATACCGGACTTGCTTTGGTATGTAATTTTTCCCGGAATAAAAAGGCCGTATCGATATGCTGTTCACTTCAGAGCGGGGTTTTGCTCGTTCTGATGTTTTTGTGTTTTCTTGATATGACTTTTGTATCAGGGAAGGAAGAATATCTTTATCTTTTTGCGTTTATAACTCTGTTTTTATTCTTTATGATCACCATTGTCTCAATTATCTACGAGAAATCGGACAGGGTTCTTCTTAACAATATGTGCCTTCTTTCGGGACTTGGATTGTGTATTGTTTCCAGGCTTTCTTTTCACAAGGCTTTCAGGCAGTACATTATCACTCTTATTTCTTTTGCCATATGTCTGGTTATTCCTTTTGTGATCGAAAGATTCAGGTTTTTCAGAAAGCTTTTGTGGGTTTATGCCGGCGTCGGTATAGTTGCCCTTTTGATCGTTCTTACCGGCACAAAGGTTAACGGTGCACACATTTCCTATACCATAAAGGGCTTTACATTCCAGCCTTCCGAAATAGTTAAGATACTTTTCTTATTCTTTATTGCGGCACTTTTGTATAAATATAACGATCTTAAATGGATATGCATATCTGCGATAGTATCGGGAATCTTTGTATTGATCCTGGTTCTCTCGAGAGATCTCGGAAGTGCACTTATCTTTTTTGTTGCATATTTCATGATACTTATAATGTCCACTCACAATTACTGGTATCTTCTTACCGGACTTGGCGGAGGTGCTATTGCCTGCGTTGTTGCCTATCACATCTTTGATCATGTCAAAGTCAGAGTTATGGCATTTCTTGATCCCTGGACATATATCGATGATCAGGCATATCAGATAACTCAGTCGCTTTTTGCCATTTCATCCGGCGGATGGTTCGGAAACGGTCTTATGCAGGGCAGACCTTGGGATATTCCTTATGTCGATCAGGACCTGGTCTTTTCCGCAATGTGTGAAGAATTCGGTCTTCTTTTTGCCGTATGTGTACTTATCATATGCCTGTGCTGCTTCTACAGAATGATGTATATGGCCGGTGTTATAGGAGATAAATTCTATCAGATAGTGGTTTACGGCATCGGTGTAATGTACATATTCCAGGTGTTTTTGACCGTTGGCGGCGGTATCAAATTCATACCTCTTACCGGTGTGACACTTCCTTTCATCAGTTACGGAGGAAGTTCGGTCTTATCGACCTATATCATGTTTTTTATAGTACAGGGTGTTTATATCAAATCCCTTAAGTATGAAAAAACTTCAGATGAAAAAAATACAAAACCTGATACAAAAGTACATTGATTCATCCCCCAGATATAAATCCATGGTGCTCATAAAAGTGACGACGGCGATATTTTGCCTGCTGTTTCTCGCCATGTTTATTTATCTTGGAGTTTTTGTATCGACTTCAACCGTAGAACTGTACGACAATAACTACAATGGACGTCAGGAAATACAGGCAGGTAATGTGCTCAGAGGAACCATCTATGCATCCGGAGGTGAAATTCTGGCCGAATCAAGGGTCGATGAAAACGGGGTTGAGAGAAGATATTATCCCTACGGTTCTGTTTTTGCACATGCGGTAGGCTATTCCGTAAACGGCCGTATGGGGATAGAAGATTATGCCAATTATTACCTGATGCATTCCGGGGCATCGCTTTCCGAAAGGGTCGAAAACGATCTTGAAAACGTTAAGGATCCCGGATATAACGTTATGAGTACTCTGGACGCCGATCTTCAGCAGGTTGCAGACGATTATCTCGGTTTGTATAACGGTGCCGTGATCGTTTCCGAGGTAAAAACCGGCAGGATACTGGTTCTTGTATCTCATCCGAATTTTAATCCCGGTTCTATCAGAGAAGACTGGGAAGCCATTACTTCCGATCCCAAGGGCTCCCAGCTTCTTAACAGAGCGACTCAGGGACTTTATCCTCCCGGATCTACTTTTAAGATCATCACAGCTCTTGCATATTACAGACAGAATCCCGATACATGGCAGGATTACGCATATACATGTACCGGAAATATAATGCATGATGATTACCGCATCAGCTGTATTTACGGAACTGTACACGGAGATCTGGATCTTACTTCATCTTTTGCCAGGTCGTGTAATTCTTCTTTTGTAAATATAGGACTTTCACTTGACCGTGATCTGTGGGCGGATACCATGGATGATCTGTATTTTAACAGAAGACTTCCCACGGACCTTTTGGCCAATTACGGAAAGGCTTATGTGGGAGCGGCTTCCACCGATTATGACATTATGCAGACTTCCATAGGACAGGGAAGGACTACACTTACTCCTTTGCATCTGAACATGATAACTCAGGCCATCGCAAACGGAGGAGAAATGCTCAGGCCCTATCTGATAGATGAGATAGTTGATGATAACGGAAAAGTTATCAGAAGCTATGGACCTGAAAGTGCCGGAATGGTGATCAGTGCGGATGAGTCCGCTTTTCTGACAGATATAATGACCGCCGTATGCGAATACGGAACCGCAAGAGTTCTTAAGAATGATAATTATACTGTTGCGGGTAAGACGGGAACTGCGGAATTTGCAAATGATATTAACGAATCACATGCATGGTTTACTGCATTTGCACCCGTTGAAGATCCAGAGATCTGCGTAACGATAATAATAGAAAAAGCGGGCACCGGTGTTGAGTACGCGGTTCCGCTGGCCAAGAGAATATTTGATGCCTACTTCGGCGTATAAGGAAAATTGGGGGCGGTTATGAAACAGGGGGACGGTTCTGTCGTTCCACAAGAATCATGTGGAACGACAGAACCGTCCCC
>JAEEGK010021726.1_pt1 | contig 13543 bp, 11 predicted proteins | sample 8958771 | NCBI WGS metagenome assembly JAEEGK01 (sample SAMN16246547, study PRJNA631951) | gut metagenome | biome: gut microbiome; feature: rumen; material: SC-attached | host: Bos | place: Iran: Karaj | collected 2018-10 | reverse complement strand
ATTCATTGGTTTTATATATTTATATTCATAATGGAATATTATCTTTATATATTTAATATTTGGAATAAATTTTTGTTTTAAAAACAAATTTATAATTAATAACTCTTTTTATTTTTATATTAATTAGAACAAATAATTAATTTTTTATTTCATTGTTTTTTGATTTTTATTTTGTATAAATTTGACTTTTTTTAATGTTTTTTATTCAGATAATGTTTTATAATATTTAATTGTATAAAAGTTAAAATCATAAGGTTTTATTTCATAAAATCTATTTCCTCCATTTAAATTACTATTATCTTCTTCATTTAAGTAAATTATTTTAATTTTTCCATTTTCATATCCACAAATTAATATATTATCATTCATTAACAAAGTTGTATTTATTGGATTGTTTTCACTTTTTATTGAATAAATCATTTTATGTTCATTAAAATTCCATTTGATAATTGTTCCATCAATTGAACTACTATATAAACATTTAAAATTTGAAATAAAATTTAAAGATGTAATATCATTATTATGTGTTTTTTCAAATGTATATATACATTCAAAATTATCTAAATTCCATATTTTTATGGTTAAATCTTCACTTCCACTAATTAAATAATTTAAATTTATACAATAATCAAAAGAATAAATCGTACCTTTATGACTAACTAATTTTCTTATTAAAGTAAAAGTATTAATATCATATAAATTAATATCTGCATCACATGAACCTGATATTAAAAATGAATTTAACTTATTTTCAATTGAAAAAAGTTTTGTAACTGAATTTTTATGTTTATTAATGACTTTATAAGGAATAACATTTAATGATAAAATTTCAGAAATTTTATAAACGTGAATTTCTGTTTCTTCCCCTGAAGAGATTAAATATTTATTATTATTTATAATTTCTAAATCAAATAAAATCTCATCATGTGCTTTAAAAGAATTTAAGCATTTTCCAGTATTTAAATTCCAAATTTTTATTGTTTTATCATCACTCCCAGAATAAATAATATTCTTATTCATTTTATCTTGGATAATACAAGAAACATCATCAATATGACCTTTTAATATTTTTTCACATTTAAAATTACTAATATTATATATTCTCATTGTCCTATCTAAAGAAGAAGACAAAATTTTATTTTCATCTATTTTTATTAATTTAAGTACACTAGAAAAATGTGGTTTTAAATTTATTGTTTTTAATTTTGAAAAATGGTAATTATTTTTATCTAAGATGAATCTTTGAATTAATTGAAATATTTCTTCTTTGAAAATTAATGTTTTATTTAAATTTTTTGATACTTTTATTTCATTATAAAGTTCTTCGGTATAATCATAGTTTTGAAAATTTTTAAATAATTCATTATATATTATATAATGTTCCAATTTTATATTTAAAATTTTATGAAAATATTTTGAATACTTAACAAGGTTATATTCAATTTTTATTTTCAAAAAAGTAAAAATTTCTTTAATACAATGTTCTTTTTTAATTCTATGAATTAATAATTTTTTATTTTTTTTTCTCCCATTAATAATTTTAATCATAATCAAATAAATCAAAATAAATATAAGTTAAAATGAATAAATTAATAAAATAATAAAAATCTCCAATTAAAAATATATATATAAAAATACGAATTATAAAAAAAGAATATATAAAAAATGCCAAAATGTTCTAATTGTCACATAGAATTAGATGGAATAAAACTTTCAATTCATGAAAAATATTGTATTGAAAATATGAAATATTGTGCAACATGTCAACAAGCAATTCCAAAAGAAGAATTTGAAGAACATTTAAATGGTCATTTATCAAGACAACAATCTAAAGAAATAAAAAACGAAGAAAAAAAGGAAGACCAAAAAGAAAAAGATACTTTTTTTCATAGAATGTCATCAGAAAAATTACCATGTCAATTTTGTGGTGATTATAAATCATTAGATTTATTAAAAGAACATGAAGAAATGTGTGGAGCCAGAACAGAAAATTGTATTTATTGTAATAAATTGATTACTAGAAAAAATATGAAAAAACATTTAGAAGATTGTCAAAAACAATTTCAAAATAATAATGATTTAAAACATTTAACTAGTTCAGATTTAAATAAAATGGATGAAGATGAACAAATAGCAAGAGCAATGCAAGAATCTTTAAATGATATTCCAAAAAATAATAATAATTCAAATAATAATAAAGATTATTCAAATAATTATTATTATAAACAGTCTTTTGATAATAATAATTTCAAGTATCAAAAAAGTTTAAATTCTTTTCAGAGTGGAGAAATTGATTATCAATATGAAAAACAAATGGAAGAAGATTATTATAATGAACAAATAAAACAATGGGAAAATGAGGAAATGAAAAAGAATAAATAAAGTATATTTTAAAATTATTTATTAAATATATAGGAAATTTTGTTAATTAATTAACTTCTTATTTTCATTTTATAATTAAAGAAGTTTCATTTATATTATACAATACAAAAAGATATTTAATATATCTTTTTTATTTTTATTCATCATCTTCTTCTAAAACACTTTTACAATTTACGTTGTTTTGGTTTTTAACATTTTTAAATTGTAAATGTGAAGAATTATTTTCATTATTAATAAATTTAATTAGATCTAAATGTTTTGTACTTACAATTTGATGATTAATATTTTTAAAAGCTAACAAATTACTTTGTTCCTTGGTTATAATTCTATTATCTAAAAGTTTATTTAAAGTTTTCTTTGAAATACATTTACTTTTTTTATTTTTAAAAACTCTTTTTTCAGTTTTAATATTATATAAATAAGCTTCATCATCTGGACTAAAAAAATCATTATCACTTATTGGAAAATCACTTTCATCTCTTGTAAAAAAATATGATGAATTTTTACCGTTTTGTATTGAAGGACTTATTGATCCATAATTACTTATCATTATACTATTTCTGTTTTTTTTTATACAAGTAGATAAAAATTTAGAAATTGATTTTGCAGGTAAAAAATTAGAAAAATTTGTTGATTGATTAGATTGAAGATGAGTTTTTGGCTCTAATATATCTAAAATTAAAAAGTTTATAATTTTTGATAAAGATTTTACTCTTAATTCTATTTTATTATATTCTTCATTATTTTTTATATTATTTATTAATGTTAAATTATACCCTTGTAATTCCATTGAAAAACGTTCTAACATTTCTTCAAATTCAATTTTATAAGTTTCATTTGTTGATTTTTCATATAAATTTGCACAAAAAAAAGCAATTTGATATAATGTTGCAAATTCATATCCATAAAATATTTTTTTAATAATAGATAAAATTTGAATTTTCTGTTGTTTTGTTTGAATATAATTATTTTTTGTAAAAAATTGATTAAAGAAGTCATCTGAAATTATTTGATCTATTTTTTCAGGACATATAGTAAAAAATGTTGAATCTTCAAAAAAATCATAAAGTAATTCAATAAATAAAATTAAATTTTCATTTGCATTAAAAAGACTCCAATCATTTTTATTTAAATATTTTTTTAATAAAAATAAAAGATTTTCCAATTCATTATTCCAATCTAAATAAACTCCTTTAAGTAACTTAATAACAGCAATATTTTCTATTTTATAAGAAATTTTAATTCTAATTATTTCTTCTAAAATCCTAGTAATAATTTTGGGAATATTACCATAATTAGAATGTTCATCACCGAATAATAAATCATCTTGTCTTTTTAAATAAACATCAATTTTTTCTTTTTTCCCATAAATAATTCTAGAATCATCTAAAAAATTTTTAAAAACTTTTATATATTTAATATTTCTTTTATCTTTAAAACTGTCTTTCCTTTTTAAAGTAATATCATTAATAACATCATTGACCGATTTATTACTAGTATATAATAAATAACAAGCAATAATAACAGCAGTTCTTCCATTTCCAGAATGACTATGAATATAAATAACTTGTTTATTTTCAATTATTTTATCACACATAAATTTAACAATTTCCAATATAAAATTTATAGATAATGAACTTTTATTTTCTTTCCATCCAAAAAATTTAACATTAATATCATCTCCACTAAAATAAGATGGATTATATGAAAATCCGAAATCATTTAATTTACCAGGGCCACAACAAGGATGTTCTCCTTCTCTTTGTAAATTTACTATTATACTTATATTTAATTGTTTAAATTTTTCTATTAAATTATATTTTTTAATTAAATCATCACTTAATCTTTGTCCAGCTATTATATTTTTAGTAATAAAATTCGAATTTAATCCTTCAATTGCATTTGGTTGATTTGGGTTTTTTAAATAATTTTCTACTTTACAATCTTTTCCTCCACAAAAACAACATAAAATTTTATCTGTTAAACATTTACAACAACTATTTTTATTGTATTTTAATAGTGCTAAATTTTTATCATTATTAATTTTTGATAATTTTGCATTAGGACTTCTTGTTCTTGTAATATTATGGCTTGAATAAAGTGATTTATCTTGACATGAAATATAATTATTTTTTGAATTTTTTTTATTTATTGTTGAAGATGGGGTAATTCTTTCTAAATTTTCAGTAATGTTGTTATCTTTGATATATTGATTACTCATTATTTTTAATGTGGGTGTTTTATTAATTTCAAGTTTCGATGAACTTACATTTAAATTATCTATTTCATTTGTTTTTTTAAATTTGCTTTTTTTAAAAAAAAAATCACAGCAACTTTTCATTTTTAGTGCTTCAGATTATTATTTGAAGAAAATAATATTATTTTAATTCTATTTCTTAATACCATTATCAATTTATCAATGAATTATTTTTTCAGTATATTATAAATTTATATTCAAAAACGAGATAAATTGATAATCAATATTGAAAATTGTTAGTTTTCATTATAATAATTTTTATGAACAATATTATATTACGAAATAAATATCAAAAAGATAATATAAAAAAATTATTAAATATATTAATTGCTTTAAACCTTAAAATTACAATTATTAAAATTTAATTCATAAAATTAATATTTAATCAAATTTTCATTAATCCAATACCATGGGATTAATAAAAGATATTCAATAATAAGCGTTTTTATTAATATTCTTTATCAAATATTTTAAAATTCTTGAATATCTTTTTTGAAATTTTTCTAAAAAAAATACTCTTTTTCAAAGTTAAATTTTTTATTTATCATTTAAACAAAATATTTTAAACACTATAATATTTTTATTTTATCTTTTTTTTCTATTTTATTTAGTCAAAGATTCTCCTTTAATTTACTAATAAAATTGTTATTAATTTATTCTTTATTTTTTATTATTAATTTGACGATTTAAAATATTTTTTTAATGATTTTTTATTAGAATAAAAAAAAATAATATTTTAGTTAAACTTTAAGTTTAAAAAAATAAATTTGGAAATTTAACTATGTAAAAGTAAATAAGTTTCAGGATTATCGCTTTCAAAAATTTCTTTATTAACATTTTTAAAAAAGCAAAAATTAATGGTAAATAAAATTAAGCAGCAAATAAATAAAATTGAAAGAATAGAATATCCAGCTTTATATTTAAAAGGAGACTTATTATTATTATTTAAATTATTAATTTGTAATAAATTAACTTGAGAATTTTGATTTTGAGTATCATCAATATAATCAACTTCTCTTAATAAAAAATCATCAAAAGGTCTATGTTCATCATCATCATCTTCTTCAATTTGATTTTGTGGATTTTGATCATCATCTACTCCAGAAATAATTAAATGTTTTTTATTTTCTTTTGAAGATTTTTTTTCTTGTTTTCTTAATTTTTTTTCATTTTTTTTATTTTTTTCTATTGATTTTAAATCTTCTAATGTTGATTGAGGAAATAATTTATTCATTTCTTCTTCAGTTCTCTCTGTTTTTATTGCATAATGTTTTTCTTTGTTTTTATTTGATTTCTTTTCTATTTTTTCTTCTGTTAAAACTCCTTTTTTTTTAGAATTTTCTTTACAATTTAATAGAGTTATAATTAAAAAAAAGAAAATTAATTTCGATTTCATTTTTTTATTTAAAATTTTTTTTTTCGATTATATATAATTTTAAATGAATTATACGATTAATGGTGAAAAATTAGGATTTTTCAATCCCAAATTATATACTATTTCAAGAAGAAATTTAAACAATAATTACAGTTATATCTCATCTCTTTATCATAATAAAGAACCAATTTTTTCTGGTATAACAAATTTTCAGAATGAATTTATTAAAAAATCTTTAAATGAAAAACAATTTAATTTAATTGAAAAATCTCCGATTGAAGAAAATATAGAATCTTTTTTAAGCTCTAAAATTTCATTAAAAAAAATTAAACTTAATCTAAATAATGAACCTAACAAAATTATAATTAGAAAAATAAATCCTTTAAATTCTTTAAACAAAAATATGAGAATTAATAAATATAGAAAATCTTCTTTTTCTTTTTTAAATGATTCAAATTCAGAAATGAGAATAGAAACTAATTCACAATTAAGAAAAAAAATTAATAAAACTTTTAAAAATTCATTAAAAAACAATTGTATAATAATTAAATTAAAATCTGAAAATTTTATATCATATAAAAATATTAATAAATTTAATGAAGAAGAAAAGAATAAAAAAGAAATATTAGATAATTTATTTGATAAAAATAAAACTTTTAATTTGACTAAAAATAAAAATATCAGAAATCAAAAAAGATTTTATATAAAAGATTATTATAATAATAATAGTCATAATTCATTATATTCTAAAATTTCTTTTCCATTTATAAAAAGTGATAATAAAAGAATTCAATCTAATGATATCGAAGTGGAAAATAATAAAGAAAAAATGATAAAATATTATTTTGTAAGAGGTAAATATAATAATATATAAAGTTTATATATTTAAAATAAGTTAAAATTAAAAAAAAAATATTGTTAAAATTAAAATTATTAATAAAAAAAAATATGAATGAAGTTCCTGAAAAAGCTCAAACAATAAATACAAATCCAAATATAAAATCAACAGTAGAAACAACAATACCATCACCAAAAGATATAAATAATATTGATAAAAATATAAAAAGAATTCAAATGGAAATAGAATCATATAAAAAAATGAATGAAAGACAATCAAAAGATTTAATGAAAAATGTAAGAGAAAAAATATCAAAAGAATCATTAATTCTTTCATTACAAAAAGATTTAGAATATCATAGAAATAATAATAGAAATTTTAGAGAATATAAAGAATATGCTGATAGAGTTGTTAAAGATTTTGAAACAAATAGAAATAAAATAATAAAATATAAAGAAGCAATGGATATAGAATTAAAAGATTTTATTGAACAATGTAATGAATTTGAAAATGAAAGAAAAGAACTTTTAGATGAACAAGAAATTTTAATTAGATCAAGTGAAGCTTTAATTTTGCAAAAAAAAGAAGAACAAAATACTTTAAATAATAATTTAAAAAAAATATGTAGAGATATAAGTGAGCAATCAAAAGAATTAGAAAAAGTTAATTCTATTTTATTAGATTTGAAAACTCAAATAGCAAAAAAAAATGCTCAATTTGAAGTTGATGAGAAAACTAATATTGATAATTATGATGAATTATTATCTAATTTTAAAACATTACAAAATAGATTTAAGTATTTTCAAGATATTGAAAATCAAAAAGAAAAGAAAAAAGAAGATGAAGATATTAAAAAAAGAGATATTGAAAAAAATGAATTGGAAGTTGATTTAAGAGTAAAAGATAAAGAAATAAAAGAAGAATATTTAAAAAGTATTATTGGAGATTTAAATAGAAAAATGGAAGAATTAAAAAATCAAAAACAAAAAAGTCAATTAGAAAAAGAAAGAATTAGATTTTTAGGAAAAGCTCTTGCTGGAAAATTAAGAGAAAAAAAAGAAATTAATGATAAAATTCAACAACAAAATCAAAAACAAAAAAAAGGAAAAAATAAGTTTTCACCAGAAAAATTTTATGATTAATCAATTGATATTCATAAAATTTTATAAGATAAATTTTTATTTTTTAGTTTTTTTGTTTAAATTATTTTATTTAAAATTTTTAATTATTATTTTATAAAAAACCAAATAATAATTTAATATTTTATAAATAAAAATGAAATCCTCTCTCAAAAAAAATAATGATAATAATTATTCAAAAAGTACTTTATATACTACTTTAAGATCAGAATCTTCTTTTAGAAAAACAAATCCATTTAATTTAACTGAACAATCGTCCAATAAACAGACTTTTATTACAAATGAAGATAATTTTGAAAATACTAAACAAATTTTAGTAAATGATAAAAATGCTTGTTTTGATTTAATGGAAATTTTACAAGAAAAAAGAAAAAATAAATTAACAATCCCTTTAAAAAAAAATAAAATTATAAAAGAAAAATTATCAAATACTGTTGATAATTTAAAATACCAAATTGAAGATGTATCATCAGAAGTTACAAAAGTAAAAAATTCAGAAATTAATATAAATACTTTAAATAAAAAAAATAACTCAATTAAAGAAGTCGAAGTAAATTTAGGAAAAGAATATATAAAAGAAATAGAATCAAATAAAAATAGTTGTGATGAATTGAGCCAAAAAATTGACGAACTTGAAGAAGAAACATTTAATACAAATAATAAATATAATGAATTAAAAAATGAAGTTAATATTAAACAAAAAAATTGTAAAGAATTATCTAATGCAATTAATCAATTAATTGAAGATAAAAAAGAAATTAATACTCTTCTTATTTTATATCAAAAAAAAATAAAAAATATTCAAGAAAAAATTTATGGAAAATTAATGTTAGAAAAGAGAATTCAATCTGAATTAAAAACTATAATTTCAAATATTGATACTTAAATTATAAATTTTGTTAATTTTACTTTGTTTTTTAAATAAAAAATAATGGTGAACTTATTTATTAATTTAAATAAAAAAACATAAAAAAAAATATTTTTATATTTTTTATCAAATGGATAAAAATTTATTTGGTTTAATAAGTGGTGGAAAAGATAGTATATATAATATAATAAAATGTATAAAAGAAGGTTATAAATTAATAGCAGTTGGTCATTTATTTCCACCAAAAAATAATAATAATGATTCAAAAACAGAAATTGATAGTTATATGTATCAAACTGTAGGAAGTGAACTTTGTTCTTCAATTGCAGAATGTTTAAATGTTCCATATTTATCAAGAGAAATAAAAGGAAATCCAATTAATAAAGATTTAAATTATACTGAAACTAAAAATGATGAAGTTGAAGATTTATTTGAATTAATTAAAGAAGCTAAAGAAAAATTTCCTAATATTAATGCTGTTAGTAGTGGTGCTATTTTAAGTACTTATCAAAAAAATAGAGTTGAAAATATTTGCCAAAGATTAAATTTAATTTCTCTTTCTTTTTTGTGGAAAATGGATCAAAGTGTTTTGTTAAATGAAATGATTAATAATAATATGAATAGTATTCTTATTAAAGTTTGTGCTATGGGATTAGATAAAGAAGATTTAATGAAAAGTTTAAAAGAAATGAAAAATAAATTAATTTCTTTAAAAGATAAATATGGGGTTAATGTTTGTGGTGAAGGAGGGGAATATGAAAGTATTACTTTAGATTGTCCTATTTATAAGAAAAAAATTGTTATTGATAATTATGATATAATTTGCCATAGTAAAGATATTTTTTCTCCTGTTTATTATACTGTGATTAAAAAATACCATTTAGAAAATAAAGAATAAATATTAATTATTTTTGACAATTAATAAATAAAAAAATAACTTTAAAAAATATTAATAAACAATAAAAAATCCTTATTAAAATTTAAAAATTAAATTAAATTTTCTAATAAAACCTCAATCTTTGAAACAAATAATAAATAAAAGATGAAAAAAGAAATTAAACAAGAAGAAGATAAAATAGACCCAGTTCAAGATTTTAATGAAAACTGTAAAAAGCATGTAAATGCCAATGAAAAAAATATATGGTTATGTTATGATTGTCATAAATTTACATGTACAAAATGTTATGCTCGAGAACATAAACAATGTTGGGCTGATTTAATAGAAAATATGTATGATGAAATGAAAAAAACAAATGAATCTAATTTAGAAGCTATAAAAGGAATGAGAAGTGAATTTGCTGATGAAGTTAAATTTATGGAAGAAAAATATGATTACTTCTTAAAGAATAATCCATTTGATATGAATATTAAATTAGTTAATAAAATTTATGATGATATTGTTGAACTTGTTAATAAAAAAAGAGAAGATACTTTACATAGAATGAATTTACTTAAAGAAAATTATGAAAAGAATATTACACAAAATATAGAAAAAATCAAAGAAATGATTAAAAAATCAGATGATATAGAAAGAAGAATAAATAAAGAGTTACAAAAAATGTCAAAACAACAACCTTTTGAATTTTGTACTGATTTATTAGAAACAAATGTTTCAAGTGATTTAGCTGATGAATGTAATGATGTTAATATTTTCCAAAAACAAGAATTTACAAGAATAAAACAAAGTTTCATTGATACAAATACAATAGTCTTTAATGATTCAAATGCTTTAATTGATCAATGTAAAACATTTAGAGAATATATTACTGAAAAAATTAATAACTTCTATCAAAATTATACAAAATATCAAAGTAAATATGCATTTACTGTTGTTATGAATAATAAAGAATTTATTGTATATTTAATAGACTCAAATAAAATTACTAAAGTTACATATGTTAATGATTTTGTTATTCCATGTTATGCTCGTTGGATTGAAATATCTGGTAATAAATTGATTTTAACAGGAGGAGAAAAAGATTATATAGAATCATTAAATAGTACATATATGTTTAAATTTAGACAAATTGGTGATACAGATGAAGGATTTTCAGCTAAAGTTTATAGAAAAAAAGAAATGATATATAAAAGAAGAGCACATTCATTAATATATTTCAATGATTATATTTATGCAATTTCAGGAGTAGATAAATTAGAAATGATTAAAAAATGTGAAAAATATGATATTTTCCATGATGAATGGATTGAAATACCAGAATTAAATTATAATAGACAAAATGCTGCTTTAGCTATTCATAATCAAAGATATTTATATGCATTTTCTGGTTATGATGGATTTAGAAATGTTGATACATTTGAAAAATTAGATTATTTGAATGAAGATAAAGGTTGGGAATTAATTGAGTTAAAAACTACTCAAAAAGATTGTGATGAAGTTGATATAAAGAAAAATAGAATGGGTGTTATTACTTTAGATTTTGATAGAATGCTTATTTTTGGAGGAGAAAGAAATAATAAAGAATATAAAGAAGCTTATATATTTGAATTTTATGAAAAGAAATTTTATCAATTTGCTGATTTAGTAAGGACTAGTAATTTTATTATGTCACCTGTTTACTCACAAGGAAAATATATTATATTTGACTTCTTGAATAATATTCATGAACTTAATCTAGAAACTTTGCAATTTGAATATCATGTCTTCCATAAAGAAGGAGAAAATGTTAATCTTTAAATAATAATTTTATTATTTTTTATTTAAAAATTTGAATTTAATTTTATGATTATAATAGTTTTTTATTTTTAATTATGAAATGACTTATTTGTTCTAATAAATAAAAAAAATATAATGTTTAAAAAAGGTGAAAATAAAAAAAATAGAAAAAGGAAATTTTTTGGAGGTAATAAAAAGAAGATAAAGAATGAACCATTTAATATAAATTTAAAAGAAATAAAGAAAAATATAGAAAAAATTAGATGATTTAAAAAATGGGTTAGAAAAAATCAATGTCCAAAAAAAAAGTGTAAAATTAAAAATTTAAATTCTTCCAGAAAATTAATTGTTGAAACAAATGCTATAGTCTTTTTATAAATATTTAATTATATTATCTATTATGGTATTATTGAAATTCTAGTGCTTTGAGAGACTCTTTTTGATTAAAAAAACAAAATATGAGAAGAGAAAATGATTTTGGAAAATTTATTTAGAATTTGGTTTTGAAAATGAAAATGAAGGAAAAAAAGAAAAATTACTGAATTATTTGGAGATGATTTTTTACATAAAAATAACCAAAAAGTAAATAAAAAATAATAATTAATTTTTTTCAATATATATAAATGAAATTATCTCTTTTTATAAAAAAAAAAAAATGATTAACATAAATAAATTTTTGATTTTCATTGGAGTTATGTATCTGAGTATTTTCAAAAAATAAATTAATTTAATAATTTTTTTTAATTTTTATTAATAAATTATTTGATTTTATTTTACTGAAATATATTTATCAAAAATCAAAACTTTAATTTTTCATTTATCATTTAAAAATTATATTATGGTGTGAAAAATAATAAATGAAAAAAAATAATAGAAATTAAATTATAAAAATACTTTTGATATACTCAAAAATTATATAAAAATTTGAAAGTAATATAAATAATTCAAAATTTTTTTTACTTTTTGATAATAATTTTAATATATATAAATCTAATGAAAGTTTTTTTTTGTTCTAATTTGGTTATATTTAATGACTAATATATTTAATTATTCTTTTATAATGGATTCTATTGCTATTATTTTTCACCAACACAAGGTATTTTTAAAAATTATTATTTAAAATATAAAGAATTATGAAAATTCATTTTGATTAACTAATTTTTAATTAATTAATTAATCAAAATTAAAAATTAAAAATCTTAATAATGGGAGTTTGTAATAACCCTTTTCATACTCCTCAAAAAGATATAATCATAAATTTTGATAATAATGATAATTTAAAAGGTAGAAATAAATTAAGTAATCAAAGAGAAAATTCTCCTTATCAAATAAATAATAAAGAATCTGAGATTACTAAAAAAAATCAAATGAATAATTCCGATGATCTTAAAAATATGAATGAATTTGAAAATAACTATGATAATAAAACAGATAATGAGAAACCTTTAAAAAAAAAAAATAATTTTTTAGGTGAAAATATTAACAACGATAATTCAAAATTGAAAATGAATTTATCCAATAAAAATTTAATTAAACCAAATTTAGATTTAGAACTAATAGAAAAAGGTATGAAAGATGAAAATGAAGAAAAAGATATAATAAGGAGTCGAAGTTCAAAAGCTGTATGCAGACCTATTTTTTCACATTTACTTAAACATTCTAAAACTAAAGAAAAAATAAAATAAAATTGATAAAAATATGTAGAAAATAAAATTCTTAATATTTATGAGGTAAATGATATATTAAAAATAATATATATATTGCATTTAAAATATGTAGATCGAATCTAAATTATATAATTCAAATATTTTCAATATTATTATATATGAAATTAAACAATTAAAAACAGTTAAACAATTATAAATAATTCTTAAAAATGATTTATGATTATTTTAAGAATTTTGTGACAATTTTTGTATAATTAGGGATTATAATATAATTAATAAAATAAACAAATAGATTTTTATTTTTTATTCTATTTAAGAATTATCAAAACCTAATTTTTTATAT
>JAEEGK010021725.1_pt1 | contig 13543 bp, 14 predicted proteins | sample 8958771 | NCBI WGS metagenome assembly JAEEGK01 (sample SAMN16246547, study PRJNA631951) | gut metagenome | biome: gut microbiome; feature: rumen; material: SC-attached | host: Bos | place: Iran: Karaj | collected 2018-10 | reverse complement strand
GACCTTCGCTATGCCAAGGTTTACCTCAGCATCCTGGGCGAAGTGAACGAAAAGGAACTGCGCCGGGGCCTCCGTTCCGCCGGCCCCTGGCTGCGCAGGGAGCTGGGCGGCAGCCTTACCCTGCGCTATACCCCGGAGCTGATCTTCGAGCGGGACCGCTCCATCGAGCGCGGCGCGCAGCTCACCAAGCTTATCGACGACGTGATCGCCGGGGAGAACCGGAGCCGGGAAGAGGCGGGGGAGGATGAGCATGACCCTGAATGAGTGCGCCGCCTTCCTCCGGGAGCATGACCGCTATCTCATCCTGACCCACCGCCGCCCCGATGGGGATGCGGTGGGCTCCGCTTCTGCGCTCTGCCTGGGGCTGCGGCGCATGGGGAAAACGGCGTTCGTGCTGCCCAACCCGGAGGCTAATCCCCGGTATGCAGAGATTCTTTCCCCCTGCGCGCCCACCGCGGGTTTCCTGCCGGAAACCGTCGTCAGCGTGGATCTGGCGGAGGAAGGGATCCTGCAGCTGAACGGCGACAGCTGGGCAGGGAAGATCGTCCTGAGCATCGACCACCACCCCTCCAACAGCCATTATGCCCCTCTGCTGGTTCTGGATCCCAAAGCGGGAGCCTGCGGAGAGCTCATCTATTTCGTGCTGAAGGAACTGGGGGTCACCGTCGACAAGGAGCTGGCCACCCCCTTGTATATCGCCGTCACCACGGACACCGGCTGCTTCCGCTATAAGAACACCAATCCCCAGACCCTGCGGGTGGGGGCAGATCTGCTGGAAGCCGGCGCGCCGGTGGATCTGAACCGGACGCTCTTCATGAAAAAGAGCCGCGCCCGGCTGCTGCTGGAAAGCCGCATGATCGCGGGCCTGCAGTTCTTCCGGGAGGGGGAAGCCTCCCTGGCCACGGTGACGCTCCGGGACATGGAGGAGTGCGGCGTCACCGAAGCCGACATGGAGGATATCGCCTCCGTGGCCGGGAGCGTGGAGGGCGTGGAGCTCAGCGTCACCCTGCGGGAGGTGGGGGACGGGGAATGGAAGGTCTCCGTCCGTACCGGGCAATTCGGCAATGCCGGCCGCGTCTGCGCGGAATTCGGCGGCGGCGGCCACGGCATGGCCGCCGGCTGCACAGTGAAGGGCAGCCGGGAGGATGTGACGGCGCGGCTGAAGGAAGCCGTCGCCCGCCACTGGCACGAAGAACCCCTATGACCGGCATCGCCATCGTGGATAAGCCTGCGGGCTGGACCAGCCACGACGTGGTGGCGAAGCTCCGCCGCGCCCTGGGGGAAAGACGCATCGGACATGGCGGCACTCTGGACCCTATGGCAACCGGCGTGCTGCCCGTTTTCGTGGGCAGGGCCACGCGGGCGGCTTCCTTTTTGGAATCCGCTGACAAGGAATATCTGGCTTCGGTCCGCTTCGGCCTTGTCACCGACACCCAGGATACCACCGGCCAGGTGCTTTCCGAAAGCGGCCTCTGCCCCGCCGAAGGGGAGATCGAGGCTGCCCTGAAGGGCTTTCTGGGGCCCCAGGAGCAGCTGCCGCCCCTCTACAGCGCCGTCAAGGTGGATGGGCGCAAGCTCTATCAGTATGCCCGGGCGGGCCGGGAGGTGGAGCGGCAGCCCCGAAGGATCGAGATCAGCGCCATGGAACCCCTGGGCTTCGGGCCGGAGGGGGACTATCGCTTCCGCCTCACGGTTTCCAAGGGCACCTATGTCCGCACCGTATGCCATGACCTGGGCCAAAGGCTGGGCTGCGGCGGGGCCATGAGCGCCCTCCGGCGCCTCCGCGCGGGCGCCTTTCCCATTGGAGAGGCTTTGCCTCTGGAGGCGTTTCTGGCGGAGGACGGGGCAGCGCTCCTGCGTCCCCTGGACAGCATCTTCCGGGGATATCCGCCCCTGACGCTGGCGGCGGAGGAGACCCGGCGGGTCCGCTGCGGCAATGATTTCCCCACTGCGGCGCAGGCCGGGATCTATCGCCTTTACGATGCCTCCGGGGAGTTCCTGGCCCTGGCGGAGGCTGCGGAGGGACGAATGAAGACCATCAAAAACTTTTTCGAGGTTTCGATATGACGAAGCGCGTGCTGGCCCTGGGCTTTTTTGACGGGGTCCACCTGGGCCATGGGGCCCTGATCCGGAAAACTGCGCAGCGGGCGGCGGAGCTGGGCGCCGACCCTGCGGTGCTGACCTTTGATGTGCACCCGGACACTCTGGTGCGCGGAGAAAGCGTGCCCCTCATCACCTCCCCGGAGGATCGGGCGGAGCTGATCCGCCGCCTCTACGGGGTGGAGGAGATCCTTTCCCTCCGCTTTGACCGCAGCCTGATGGAGATGCCCTGGGATGCGTTCATCGCCTGGGTGAAGGAGGAATTCTCCGCCGTCCATCTGATCTGCGGCCATGATTTCAGCTTTGGCTGGAAGGGGGAGGGGACCCCCGAAAGGCTGCAGGCCAAATGCGCGGAGCTGGGCATGGGCGCCGACGTGATCCCCAAGGTCACCGTGGACGGGGAGACCGTCAGCTCCACCCGCATCCGGGCACTGCTGGCGGAGGGAAGACTGCGGGAGGCCAACCGCCTTCTCGGCCATCCCCATGCCCTGACCGATTCGGTCCGCACCGGCTACCGCCTTGGCCGGAAGCTGGGCACCCCCACCATCAACATGGCCTTCCAGCCCGGCGTGCTGGTGCCAGCCCATGGGGTCTATGCCGGGCGTCTCCGCATCGAGGGAGAGCATGTGGACCGCTGGGCCGTCACCAACATCGGCGTCCGCCCCACCGTCAGCGATGGGGAGCGGGTGAGCGTGGAGAGCTACATCCTGGACTATGAGGGCAATCTCTACGGACGCCGGGTGCATCTGGAACTGCTGGATTTCCTGCGTCCGGAGCGGAAATTCGCGGATACGGATGCGCTGAAGGCCCAGATCGCAAAGGACACGGAAGCCGTAAGGGCTTTGATAAACGAATAGCGAACAGCCTGACGGCCTGCGCACTCGCGCAGGCCGCTTTTCTCGCAGGGGGAATCGCGGCATGGCCGGTTTGCCGGGCCATGAGGAGGCTGGGCAAAACGCTTTACGGCGCTTTGCCGCCATACCATGATTATTGTGCAGTTTTCCGGTGGAAAATAATTGAAATGGCGTGGGGATTATGCTAAAATCTCGTATATTTAAGGAGTCGCCAGACGCCGATCTGAAAGATGGAGGTTAATGCAATGAGTGATAACAAGCGCCCCGAGAGCATGGAACGGATCACCACCCCGCTTCTTGCGGAGGAGTTCATCGAAGCGCAGCTGAAGGCCCTGCGGGCCCAGATCGGCGATAAGAAGGTGCTGCTGGCCCTGTCCGGAGGCGTGGATTCCTCCGTGGTCGCCGCGCTGCTGATCAAGGCCATCGGCAGCCAGCTCACCTGTGTCCATGTGAACCACGGCCTGCTCCGCAAGGGCGAGCCGGAACAGGTCATCAAGGTGTTCCGGGAGGAGCTGGGGGCCAACCTGATCTATGTGGACGCGGTGGACCGCTTCCTGGATAAGCTGGCCGGCGTGGCCGACCCGGAGCAGAAGCGCAAGATCATCGGCAAGGAGTTCATCGATGTTTTCGCTGAGGAAGCCCGGAAGCTGGACGGCATCGAGTTTTTGGCCCAGGGCACCATTTATCCCGATATTCTGGAATCCGGCCCGGTCAAGAGCCACCACAATGTGGGCGGCCTGCCGGAGGACCTGAAGTTCCGGCTGGTGGAGCCGGTGAAGTTCCTGTATAAGGACGAGGTCCGTGTGGTGGGCAAGGCCCTCGGCCTGCCCGACGGCATGGTCTATCGCCAGCCCTTCCCCGGCCCTGGCCTGGGCGTCCGCTGCGTGGGCGCCATCACCCGCGACCGGCTGGAGGCCGTCCGGGAGTCCGACGCCATCCTGCGGGAGGAGTTCGCCAAAAACGGGCTGGAGGGCAAGGTCTGGCAGTATTTCACCATCGTGCCCGACTTCAAGTCCACCGGCATCACCGACGGCCTGCGCACCTACGACTGGCCCGTAGTCATCCGCGCCGTCAACACGGTGGACGCCGTCACCGCCGACGTGGCGGAGCTGGATTTCCGTATGCTCGCCCACATCGTCGACCGCATCACCCACGAGGTCAAGGGCGTCAACCGCGTCCTCTGGGACATCACCCCCAAGCCCAGCGGCACCATCGAGTGGGAATGATTTCCCCGTAGCCGGGGAGCCTTGATATACTTAGGTTTCTGAGGGTTCAAGGCCGCCCGTGGCAACGTTTTGGCAACACTTTTCCTTTATCCATCGAATAAGAGCTAACTGATTCTGCTTGGGTCAGTTAGCTCTTTTTGCGTTATTCTGTTTCTTTTTTCAGCGCATTGACCAGCGCATCACTCAGTGCCTCAGATGGCACCTTTGACCAGCGCTGGGATTTGTCATACTCCGGGTAGTAGTAACGCCAGCGGTCATATTCCTCCTGGGTGATCTCTCCGGTTCTGAGCATATTGGCAGCCTGCAGCCAACCGTGGAGCATCCGGTTAAGTTCCGCGGCATCCTTCCCCTTGAAGGGATTGACGCGGAGCCGGATATCGCCCTCTTCCCCTTCTATGGTCAGACCGTAAATATCCTCCAAGGTGAACAGCGTGTGCATCAGACCAATGTAGGAATCAATGTCCGGGACGTTTAGTGCCTGGGGCGACACGTCCAGAGCCTGGGCGAGGGAGGCGGTCAGATCCGCCTTCGGGGTCCTTGCCCCTGCCTCATATTGATTCATTCGCACGTCCGATGACCGCTCCGGGAACCCCATGAGCATGCCGAGATACTTTTGGGTCATGCCCCGCATGGTGCGGAAGAATCTGATTCTTTCACCGATTGCCATTGTGAACCACTCCTGATACTTGATAGAAGCAGTATAGCTGATATGTTTAAGCACGTCAAGGAAAAACTAAATGAAATTATTTTTGAAATTAAACTAAATAGCTTGACATATCCGCGACACATGGTATAATCCGAGAGACTTAAACAAAAATATTTAAGATTATCGGAAGAAGGAGGTAAATGAAATGAGTGAAGGAAACTTTATGCGCGTGGAAGATGTGGCGAAGGAACTGGGCGTGTCCAAGTCCTATGCTTACAAGATCGTCCGGAAGCTCAATGCCGAATTGGAGAACAAGGGGTATCTGACCGTTTCCGGGCGGGTCAACCGCAAGTTCTTCCTGGAGAAGTTCTGCTACGGCGGGACGGAAGTAGGAGGTGCCTGATGGCAGTTTACAAAGAAGAAAAAACCAACACCTGGCGGGTCGTCTTCCGGCTTACCGATTGGACCGGTGAACGGAAACAAACGCAGAAACGGGGATTCAAGACCAAAAGGGAGGCTCAGGCCTGGGAGCGTGAGCAGCTCAGCAAGACCGCTTCCAAGCTGGATATGACCTTCGAGAGCTTCATCGAGCGGTACACGGAGGATGTCCAACCCCGGAGAAAAGAGAATACCTGGTCCACAAAGGAGCATATCATCCGCACCAAGCTGGTGCCGTATTTCGGAAAACTGCGGATGAACGCCATCACCGCCCAGCAGATCATCACCTGGCAGAACGAAATGATCAATCACCGGGATGAGAACGGCAAGCCCTATTCCCCGGTCTACCTGAAAACCATCAATAATCAGCTCAGTGCCATCTTCAACCATGCGGTACGGTATTACAACCTCCGGGAGAATCCCTGCAAAAAGGCCGGGAGCATGGGCAAGAAGAAAAACCGCGAGATGCTGTTCTGGACAAAAGAGGAGTATCTTCGGTTTGCTGAAAGCATGATGGACAAGCCCATCTCCTATTATGCCTTTGAAATGCTCTATTGGTGCGGCATCAGGGAAGGGGAGCTGCTGGCGCTGACTCCGGCCGACTTCGATTTTGAGAAGAATACGGTTTCCATCACTAAGACCTATAATCGGATAAACGGCCAGGATGTGATCACCGAACCGAAAACGGAGAAGAGCAATCGGGTCGTCGCCATGCCGGAGTTCCTGGCGGACGAAATCCAGGATTATTTGAGGATGCTCTACGATGTGGGCAAGCATGACCGGATATTTCCTCTCTCAAAGAGCTACCTCCACCGGGAAATGGACAGAGGTGCGAAGGAGGCAGGAGTGCAGCGGATCAGAATTCATGATATCCGTCACAGCCATGTGAGCTTGCTCATCGACATGGGTTTCAGCGCCACCGCGATTGCGGATCGGGTCGGGCATGAGAGCATCGACATCACCTATAACTACGCGCACCTGTTTCCGTCGAAGCAGACGGAGATGGCAGATAGATTGAATATGGAAAGGAGCAGCTGAGTATGTCGGCAAAGAACCGAGATGAACACAACCGTTGGAGAAATATCACCGTAGGCTTCCGCGTGTCACCGGAAGAGAACGAGCAAATCAATATCGCCGTGGCATTGTCCGGCCTTTCCAAACAGGAATACTGCTATCGGCGGTGCATGAAAAGGGACATCGTGGTGCAAGGAAATCCCCGCGTTTATAAGGCGCTGCGGAATGAGCTTGCTGCCGTACTGAACGAGCTGCGCAGAATCGAGAGCGGCAGCGATGTCAGCGACGAACTCCTGGACAATATCCGTCTGATTGCGGTCACTCTGGAAGGAATGAAGGAGGGAGCGACATGACGGACGAAAAAAGAATGACCGCCCCGGAATCATCTGTTGGCGCAGATGAAGGGCAGTCACTCAAATCAACCACAGGCAGTATAACAGACAGCGAAGACGATTACAAGGAATTCCTGCGAAAGATGCGGGAGACGGAGCGGCTCTTAGATCCGTCTTATCTCCATACTTTCTCCATGAACGACTTGTATGACCAGACATTTACTGGCAGGCCGCCGCTCATCGACGGCCTGCTTCCCACCGGCACCTACTTCGTCGCCGGGGCTCCCAAGGTCGGCAAATCCTTCTTTGTGGCGCAGGTGGCCTATCATGTCAGCACGGGGACACCTCTTTGGGAGCATCCTGTCCGCCAGGGCGGTGTCCTCTACCTGGCGCTGGAGGACGACAAGCAACGACTGCAGGAACGAATGTCCCGGATGTTCGGCGTAGAGGGGACGGATAATCTGAGCTTCGCCATCTATTCCAGCCAGGTCGGGACCGGGCTGGAGACACAGCTGGACAATTATCTCCGGGAGCACCCCAGTACCAGGCTGGTCATCATCGACACGCTGCAGAAGGTGCGGGCGGCATCCGGGGAAGCGTACAGCTATGCCAAGGACTATGAAGTCATCGGGATGCTCAAACGGTTTGCGGACAGCAGGCAGATTTGCCTTCTGCTCGTCCATCACACCAGGAAGCAGCCGGCAGAGGACAGCTTTGAAACCATCTCCGGTACCACCGGATTGCTGGGCTGCGCGGACGGAGCCTTCATCCTCAAAAAAGCCAAACGCACGGATCTGACCGCCGTGCTGGAGATCGTCAGTCGGGATCAGCCGGATCAAAAGCTCTATCTCACGCGGGACGAATCTACGCTGACCTGGCAGCTCGACCATGCGGAAACGCAGCCTTGGATCGCGCCGCCTGACCCGTTGCTGGAAAAGGTCGCGGCGCTGGTGATGGCGGACAGGCCCACATGGACCGGCAGTGCAACGGAACTGCTGGCGCTGCTGGGGGAGGATATGAAACCGAATATCCTCACCCGAAGGCTGAACGTCAAGAGCGGCGAACTGAGAAACGAGTACGGGATAGCCTTGACGGTCAGCCACAATCGGAACGGGAGCTGTATCAGCCTGGGCAGGCTGGAACAGGAAGTGTGACGATTGTGACGGTTGTGACGATTAAAATGAGAGTGGGGGCGGTATCAAAAATACCGTCACAATCGTCACAACCGTCACGGGACAAAGTTTCCGCAGGGTGCAGGGAGCCCTTTACAAAGGGCACTTCCCTGCCGGGGAGCTATCCGCAGATAGCAGGGGCAGCGCCCCTCCGGGAGCATCTGAACGCGGCAGCGAGCAGGTACTTCCGGTCTCCCCCTCGGAGAGCCCACGACACTTTGCAGCCCTTGGGATGAAAGTGTCATAGTGGGTTACACACTTTGAAAAAGATGTGTAACCGCGTCCCCGCTGCCCGATCTCCTGAGAAAGGAAGTGAAAAAGAATGAGCAAAAACTACAGCGTGGCCCGCGTCGAGCAGCATACAGCGGCAGGCATCGGGAAGTCCGAGCGCCACATTGAGCGCAAGAACGAGAGTTACGAAAGCGCAATTATGAAGGCGACTACCACTGCACGGAAGATGAAGTGAAGGCCATGCTGCGGGATGCCAGCGATTCCGGGAATGATGGCGGCCTGCTAAACGGTTATACCATGGATGACATTGACCTGAACGCCCTCCGTTCCTATCGGATTGAATTTGAGCATCGGAATCCGGACCATGTGTGGAACGGCGACGACGACCAGACCTTCCTAAAAAACATGGAAGGGTATGCCATTGATCGGGCAACCGGGAAAGGCTGGCTCACTGCTGCGGGCCTTTTAATGTTCGGCAAAAGCCTTGCGGTCAGGGAGCGGTTCGGAAACATCCGCATGGACTATATTGATGAGAGCAATCTGCTTCCAGGAAGCCGCTGGAGCGATAGGCTGACCTATGATGGTATGTGGGAGAATAACCTCTATAATTTCATGAGGCAGGTTATGCCGAAGCTTGTCTCCGGGCTGAAGCGTCCGTTCCGGATGGAGGGCATGGTGCGCATAGACGATACGCCGGTCCATAAGGCGATCCGCGAAGCAGTGGTGAATATGATCATTCACAGCGACTATATGATCACAGGCGTTCTGAAAATCGTAAAGACCGATAAAGGATTTGTGTTTTCCAATCCCGGCGGACTTCGGCTCCCGGTTCGGACGATTTATGAAGGTGGTCATTCCGTTGCCCGGAATCCGCGCATACAGACGTTTTTTCGTATGATCGGCGCCGGTGACAACATCGGCTCCGGCTTCCCGACAATCCTGAACGCATGGGGCGAAGAGAATTGGCGCAAGCCCGATTTGAGCGAAGACACGGAGTTGCGGCAGGTCGACCTGAAGCTCTGGATGATCTCCCTCATGCCGCAGGAATGCACAGAGCATCTTCAAGTTTTGTTTGGCCAGGCATATTCCTACCTGAGCCGGGATGAGCAGATCATCCTGGGTACGGCATATCTTGAAGGCACCGTCACGAATTCCAGAATGCAGTCCATGCTGGAGCTGCACAGCACCGAGATTGGGCGGATACTGTCCGGGCTGGTCGATGCAAAGATGCTAATTGCGAATAAAAAGGGGCGCTGGACCGATTACCGGCTGAATGAGGGTTATGAGTGCCAACCGGAGCAGATCGGTTTTGCGGAAACGAGCATGTCACCGTTGTCCTTCAGGAACGAGACGGACCGCATTATTTATGAATACGCGAAAGCAAACAGATTCATTACGACGGCCCAAGTCATCCAGATCACGAGAATAACTACTCGGCAGGGAGCTTCCCTCGCGTTGAATCGACTGATAAACAGAGGACTGCTACATCCTTCGGGAAAAGGAAAATCGACCATTTATGAATGTGTCGAATAAACGATTATCGCCACGGGTTATTCTGCACAGTTGACGAATCAGTTGACGAATCGCAGTTCCAGTTGACGAATCGGTTGACGATTGACCATCTTGGCTTGACAGATAATTGAGTAGTAGTTTGAGACTCTTGATATGCTGTATATGCCGAACAAAGAGCGTTTACTCGCTCAGGTGGGCGTAGTGTATAACGCAGTTGTGGGAGATGGAAGGCAAAGAGAGTAATAAAGGCATCTCCCCAATACTCATCAAGTTCGGGAAAAAAGAGCGTCTTGGACAGTTGGAAAATGGCATTGTACATTTCAGTGCGCTGGAGACATTTCTTGAAGAACCTACTACTTTTCACGGCGATAGTATGGAAGGGTAGTTTTACTTGATCCGGCTAAGCTGTTTTTATCATTGGTAGCGAGCGGAAGGTAAAGTTGGGCAGAATCAGGCAGGCACTGGCTGGGTCAAATTGTCGCTATTTCATGGTATTCAAAAACCGCGAGTTTGGAATCGACGGGCATATACGATGGATGACTTCGCGAGGGTAATGCGGGAACTGTAATGCGGCGATAGTATTCTCAAGATAGAGAGGGTATGACGATGAACGAAACAAAATCAAAGGACTTTAATATCTATTATCTCAATTTCAGTAAAGTATATGAACCTGTTTATTTTGTTGCACTCAACAAAGTAAAGGAACAGAAGGTGCTCTCTATCTTTTTATATGGTTCATCAGGGATAGGGAAAACCGAGGTCGCCCGACTAATCGCCAACGGATTTCAAGATGGTAGTTACTTGGCAAAGATTAGTTTTCAAAACTATAGTAGCCAAGACGCCTTAAACAGTTTAATCGGTAGCCCTGCGGGTTATATAGGATGTGATCATGGCGAATTAAGTGATAAGATCGAAAAGACAACTGTCGGAGTCCTGCTGTGCGACGAGTTTGAAAAGACAACGCGCCCTGTTTTTCTATTCTTCCTGGAATTGCTTGAGGAAGGCCATTTTACTGATTCGATGGCACGGGAATACGATCTTGATGGTTTTATAATTATTTTTACCTCGAATATTCAGACCGAAAACGAGTATAAACAGAAAATCCCCTTAGAACTGCAAACGAGATTTGACTTGGTATGTGAGTTTGAAAAGCCATCTATAGAGGAGAAAGAGCAATTCTTAGAATTGCTCTTAGAAAAAGCCTTGGAAAAGCATGCAGAATCGTTTTCCAAATTCAATTTTACAGAAACTGATAAAAGAAACTTGATCGGATTTGATTATTCCAATTTATCAGCTCTTAGGGATATAAAGAGAGTGTTCAATGATCGGCTTATGGAATTGTTCGAGTCTAAAGGACTGTGAATTGACACTATTTGCTATACAAATACACTGAGTAGGAAGCTTATTCCTATCATGAGAGGACAAAATCTTGAAAAGAGGGGCGCAGCCATATCGACTACGCCCCATGGTAGAATTCAGTCGTAAATCAAATCAGCATACACCACCTCCTCAGCTCTCGCCCGGATGTTGTTCATCGCGCCGACCCAGGCTATTTGATCGTCAGCCTTGAGCTGCTCGGTGATGCCTTCGGCGTGGGCCATCTGATCGATCAGCCGATAGAGCATTTCTTGCGCCTGCCGGTCAATCTCCTCCAGATGGGCGTGCAGCTCGCCGCGGAGGAGCATGGCGTTGTAAATCGGCTCTCTGTGCTTCAGCAGGTAGTTCTTCCGGCGAAGGCCCCATATCCCGATAGGCGGGGACGGTGGCGCAGCGAGGTCAGGGATCAGGTAATCGCCCTCCTGGTGGTAGGTACCGCCTAGTTCTTCATAAAATGAGTTCATGGAAGCATCTCCTTTTCGTAGAAATATGAACTGTAATTGCGCTTTCCGGCTCTTTGGCTACAAAGCATTATTCCAAGAATAAGTTGCAAACCCGGAAGCCGTGGACCATGAGGGATTGAACGAACAGATAGTGCGGAAATTGCGTGGCTACAAAATGGCTACAAAAACTTCAAAGACACATTAAATGGGCTGAAATACATGGAATTTGTGGACGAATTGCGTATTATCAGTGCGGTTTTTCACGAGAAATCAAGGCCGTCAAGTCGAGCGGGAATAATACCGCATGGCTGATAAGTGCCCGCAAGCCCTTTATTATCAAGGGCTTGCGGGCATGTTTTTTGCCGATCCGTTTTTGCAGCACGTTTGTAACGCGCTTTCCCGAAATAGTGTTTTGCAACAGATGGAACAGTACCGGGTGGCTTATAGATACTGCGTATGAATTGCATACTTCTATTTCGCATTTTTGAAGAATTATTGATTTTGCGAAATAGACTGTGGTATAATACGGACGAGGTGATCTGCCGTGCGATTGATCCAGCGTGACTTCTATCTGAACAAACTGAAGGATGTCATGGGCACCCCGGACATTAAAGTCATTACCGGCGTCCGACGCAGCGGAAAGTCTAAGCTGCTGGAGGCTTTTATGTCCTATGTCCGGGCCAATGATCCGAACGCAAACATTATTCATATCAACTTCAATTTGAATGCTTTTGAGAGTCTCGCCGAGTATCATGCGCTGAATGATCATATTGAAAATGCTTATCTTCCGGGGAAAGACAACTACGTTTTTATTGACGAGGTTCAAATGTGCTCCGGCTTTGAGAAAGCTATCAACAGCCTTCACGCCTCCGAGAAATATGATATTTATATCACCGGTTCCAATGCATTTCTTCTGAGCAGCGATTTGGCAACGCTGTTTACAGGGCGAACCTTTGAAATTGAGGTTTTTCCCTTCTCCTTTCGTGAGTTCATGCAGTATTTCGAGCTGACAGATCAGTACGCTGCCTTTAACCGCTATATCCAGGAGGGCGGCATGTCCGGCTCTTACCTCTATAAAACGCCGGAATCGAAATATGATTACATTTCTGATGTTTTCAACACGTTGATCGTCCGGGATATTCAGCGCAAGTACCGTGTGCGCAACATGCCGCTGATGGAACGCCTGTGTGACTTTCTCATTGACAACATCTCCAACCAGACCTCCACCCGAAGTGTGGCAGCGGCGTTCACCGGCGAGCAGGCCAAAACGAATGACCGCACCATCAGCGCCTATATCAAGTATCTCTGCAACGCTTTTGCATTCTACAAAGTAAGGCGGTACGACATTCAAGGCAAACGCTATCTCAGCTCCAATGATAAGTATTATCTAAGCGATCATTCTTTCAAATATGCCAAGTTGGGCACAAAAAACGCTGACTACGGCAGAATGATCGAGAATATCGTTGCAATTGAACTGATGCGCCGAGGCTATGAGCTGTATGCCGGGGTGCTGTATAAGAAAGAAATCGACTTCGTGGCCATCAAGCGCAGCGAGAAGTTATATATCCAGGTTGCCAGCAGTATCGACGATCCCGACACTTTCCGGCGTGAAGTCGATCCCCTGCTGAAGATCAAGGATGCCTATCCGAAGATGATCCTTACCCGCACCCGGCAGGAAGCATATCAGTACGAGGGTGTGCAGATCGTGGATGTGGCGGATTGGCTGGTAGAATAAATGCCACCATAAATAGCAGGTACAAGAAAACGGAAAAAGAAAAGGAGTGAGAATCATGTGGAACAGCAGACGGGTATTCGAATATGAGGGCATGATCGCGGAGACGGTGGGCATCACCGGCCACGACGGAAAGCCCATCCGCGCCTATTATTCCCGGCCCCTGGGCGCGGAGAAGTTCCCCGGCATCGTCCTGATCCCCCACATGCCGGGCTGGGACGAGTGGTGCCGGGAGACTTCCCGCCGCTTCACCGCCCACGGCTATGCCGTGGTGTGCCCCAACATCTATGAGGAATATGGGGACGGCACCCCCGCCGAGGTCTCCCAGAAGGCTATGAAGGACGGGGGCGTGTCCGACAAGGACGTCATGGGCGACGTGGACGCCTCCCTCCGCTTCCTGCGCAGCCAGGCAAACGCCAATGGCAAGGCGGGCGTCATCGGCATGTGCTCCGGCGGGCGGCATACC
>JAEEGK010021720.1_pt1 | contig 13544 bp, 1 predicted proteins | sample 8958771 | NCBI WGS metagenome assembly JAEEGK01 (sample SAMN16246547, study PRJNA631951) | gut metagenome | biome: gut microbiome; feature: rumen; material: SC-attached | host: Bos | place: Iran: Karaj | collected 2018-10 | reverse complement strand
TTTTGCCAGGGGACTGGAGTTTGGAAACTAGGGTTTGTGGATTGAGAATTGGGCCCAATCCCCAATCCCCAATCCCCAATCCCCAATCCCCAATCCCCAATCCCCATATAAAATATATTATATTTCTTCTATCTAATAAATTATAAATTAAAAATTAATTAATTTTTTATTCATTCAAGAAAAAAATATATCAAATCATAATTTTAAAAAAATACAAATAAAAGAATGAAAACAATTTATTTGTTTTTAATTTTATTATCACTTTTTGCCATAAATTTAGCAGCAGATGATTCCTGCCCAGCAGGAATGCGTAAAACATATGTAGATGATACCACTATGATTCAATATGGTTCCGCTAGAAAAATGTATGCAGCTGTTTCATACTTCCAATTCCCGGGATCATTATTTTTCTCTAGAAAAGTTTTAATTGAACCAAGATTTGAAGTTCATTTAAAAGCTAACACTGATGCCATAGATATCATCGAGAAAACTAGGGAGCAAAAATTATATGGATTTACTATTGTTATCTCAGGATATAAAAATACTATAAGTGGTTTAGAAGCTCGTAGCTACCAAGGAGAAAATGATAATATTGTATTTACTGATATTGGATACAACAATTTTGTCAATAGTTTAATAATTGAATTTGATTTTGAACAAGATACATATGACCCTGACTCTAGTAGCTTTTCAATAAGATACTGTGATTCTAGTTGCCATAGCTATGATAAATATGCTTTTCACAGTGCTAAATTAAATTCCCAAAGATATGATCCTAAAAAAGCTAATAATTGGGACTTTAGACTTATTTATGACACTAAAAAATTCATTTTATATTCTGGCCCCAATGAAGTCCTTTATTCGGCTTATATTGACTTAGAAACTACTCTTGGAACAAATATTGCCTTTGTAGGATTTACTGGTTTCATTGAAAGTAATAGAAGAGAATTAAGTCTTATTGGATCCTTTATTTGTGAAGATAATTATCAAATTTCAAAAATGCCTGGTAATTTCTATATTAATGGTGAATTATATGATTCAGCAGGATATGAAGCTGGAACTCCTATAAATTATCTATTTTCATTTATCAACGATAAAGATCAAAAAGTTCCTCACACATTTGGATATGATATATGGAACTATACTTTTTCTTTAAATACTGACTGTGACCAAACATCTTACACAATATCTAAAGAAACTAACTATACTTTGCTCCTCACAATGAAAGCGTGTACTCAAGCTGGAATACATAAAATTAACATTGCTGAAGATATAAAAGGTAATGCTCCTGAAAGATATTATATTGTTCACCCTGGTCCATTAAATAAAATTGTTTTAATTGGCCATGATGGAATTATTGGACCTGTTCCTTCTGTTAAAGAAAATGATGTCTTACATTTAACTTATGGAGATAGTCTTAGTGGAGATTTTATTATTAAAGATAATCTTCAATTAGTCCTAGATTTTGAATTCACTGATCAATATGGAAATATTGTTACAGCTAGTTCTCCTTCAACTTTATTTACTATTAAAAAAGTCAATGAGGGAGGTGATACATCCGCTGTCCCCATAAGCATTATAAGTTCTTCAGTAACAAAAATAGATGATCATTATGTAATGGTTATTAATGTTAATAAAATTGGTACTTATCAAATTGAAACAAATGGATATATGACTGAACCTATAAGATTTATTGTTGTACCTGGAGAAGCCAATCCATCAACATCATTTTGTACTTTAGGTGATTATACTTCACCTCCAAGTCTACAAGTCGGAGCTTCAGTTACTTATAATTGTTATTTAAGAGATGTTTATGGAAATGAAATTACTACTTTAGTATTTAAAACTAATTCTGCTTATGATTTTTCATGTCAAACTCAAAAAACAGGTTCAACAAAAGCTTTCACAAATACAGTTAATGACAAATCCACTTACTTTTCTTGTGATTATCAAATTTCAGAAACAGGAAGTTATCAAATAAATGGTTATTTAACTGTAAAGGGAACTTCAACAAGTAACAGAATTAATTCAAAAATCAATACATTTTCAGCTAGAGGTGGTGCTAATTCTTTAATTTTCAAAAATATATTGAATTTATATGATAAAAATTGGCTTAATATTAATGGTGCCCAATTAACTTATGTTTCTGATTCAGCTGGATTAATCACTGTTTTAGACTTAGCCGAATCTGATGGAGAAACTTTAATCTCATCTTATGGAAAATATCCAGACGGATTTAATGTTAATAATATTAAAGCTTTATTATATAGTAGGCATGATCCAAATTATGAATTTGATGGCTTAGAAACTAGAATAATAACTATTGATGGAAAAGAATATATTGGTATATATGTTACTAAGAATAGACCTACAGATGATTTAGTAAAAAAATCATCTTTTGAATATTCAATCAAATTTACTTTAGTAAAAAATAATGGAAATGAGGAAAAATTGGTAACATTAAATTACATTGTAACTAATATTGGACAATATAAGACTTGCTTCCATCCTTTAAAAATAGAAAACACCGAACTTGATCAAGATTATAGTCTTGAATTTCTTATAGGCAGCTCAGAAAGAAAAATAGGTACACTTATATTAAAAACAACTGATTATCTTTTATATAATACAGATATTGGAAAAGAAAAAATTCAATATATTTTAGAACCACAAAGTAATGCTATAACTTTCCGAGTAGTCCCGCTCTCAATAGAAGGTACTTATGATATATATGGAAACTCAACAGATTCCTATAGTGGTACTTTACATGTTTTAGTAGATGGAGTTGAAATTAGAAAACAATATATTTATTCCCAACCTTCTTTAGCTTGTTTTTTGGAATTCAAAGAACCAGAAAAATTCAAGCATTTAGGTGATCAATTCAAAGAGCATTATTATGAATATTTAGGAGATTTTGTAGAAGGTAATTTACTATTTTACTTCAAAATAAAAGATAAATATGGTAATTATATTGTAAAAGAAGATTATTTCTCAGCTTATGCAGATATCTATTCTGAACAATATGGTAATGATATCACTAGATTTAATGTTGGATACAGTTATAATGACGAATCTTATAAATTCAGAGATAATTTACCTTTTGAATCACGAAAATATAGTTGGGTATTCTTTATGAGAGATTCATCATGTAATAATAAATATTATATTAAATATGATGGTATGAGAGGAAGTTCAACCCCTGTAGATCTTGAAAAGTCATATTATGTTTTATTAAATAGTGAAATAAATGTAAACGAATATGGTTATGTCGATGTTTATTATAAAGACACAAATGACCAATTTTTAGGACTTCAAGATGGAAAATTAGAAGAAATAAAAGATAAAACTGTTGTAGCAGCTACAAATAATGGTAAAGAAATAGTTTTAGAATTTGACTCAATAACAAGTGGTTATGCCATTAGATACAAAAAATTATTTGATGTTCCTGGAACATATAAAATAACTACAAAATCTGATGGTACCTCTATAAAATGTTCTGGTTCAGATACTTTAAATATAATAGACAATATATACTCTTTAAAGCATAGTAAATTAAAATTAATATTAGATACTATTATTGATATGGATCCAAATATCAGAACTACTATAGATAATACTGAACAACAACCTGTTTATAATTTATATTTATACTCTGCAACTGGTGTTCCAACAACATATGGTGAAAACGATAACTTTAAATGTACTTTAACTGGAACTGATGTATCTATGGAATTAAACGTTGCTAAAAAAAATGGTTACATTCAATTTACTCATAAAAGTGAAGATTTAGATAAATTCAAAAAATTAACAAAAGGAGATTATGTATTAGAAGTATCTGATTATAAAGAAACTGTTGATTATCCAATTTATTTAACTGGTGATGGATCTGATGATGCATCTAATAAAGATAAATATGATATAAGTAAAACTGAAGTATATCCAGTATATATTGAAGGTGTTGCAGGAAAAACATATGAAATTAATATAGAATTTAGAGCTTCTGATGGATTAAGATGGAATTATCCAGTAGATGTAGATAAATTTTCCATATCAAATTCTGAAAATTTAGGAAGTGATTCTTTCAAATATACAGCTGAACGTGGATTTAAAAATGGTCAAGCTATTATACATGTAACCCAATACAAAGTATCTTCAGGAAATATTTTAACAATTACTTATAATAATGATAAAATACCTAAAACTGTAACACTTAAAATAAAATGTGCAGATTTAGCAAAATTAGTATATGAATCAGGTCCTACTGATGGAAATGTAATTAATCCTCCAATTTTAACCTTTATTCCACAAGATTCCTATGGTAATTTATACACTGACTTATTTACTTCTTCACCAACTCAAGAATATTTAAATTCTTTAACTGTTGGAAAATCAAAACAAAATGTACCTTTGACTTCTAATAATTATTTAGAAGATAATAGATTAAAAGTTCAATATAAATCAACAATATCAACTGATGTCGTTGTTACTTCTAATTACTTTGAAGAAACAAGGCCAAAACATGAATATAGAATTAGAAGTGGACCTATAGATAAAGATGTATCTTATGCTGAATTAATTACTACTGGAACAAATGGAGTTGGAACTACTTATCATATAGTTATTCATCCTAAAGATAAATACGGTAATGATATTGATGATTTAGGTGAAAATGATATGAAAGAATTCACTACTTATTATGATATTAGTGGATCAACTGATAAAAATAATGTAACTCAATGTGAATTATATGAAGAAGCTGAATATAATAAAAAACTAAGACAATTATCAACTGAAGAATCTGTTTACGATATCATTGAATGTAATACTAAAATTACTAAAGCTGGCTCTATGCAATTCCATGTTGATTATAAAGTTGATGAAATAGAATGTAGAAACTGTGCCTTCTTTGTCATTACAGATGAAGTTAGTTACATGAATACTCAAACATTATACAAAAATAAAAACATTTATTTAGTCCAAGACCAACTAAATGAAATCCAAGCAAAAGAAGAACCTATCTTCGAATTAACTTTCTTCGATCAATATTTAAATCAATTAGGAAGCACAAAAGTTCAAACTTTAAATATAGAACCTACATTAGAAGGTACCGATATTAAATTATGCATAAGCAATTCCGGTGAAAAAAAAGTAATTAATTTATGCCCAGCAACCAATGGAGATGATAATATAAACAAATGGCAATATATTACAAATGGAGAAAATTACAAATTAGTCTTAACAGACAAAGACCACGCAGATAATGTCATAACCTATCCTTTAAAAATAACAGGTGGTTCTGAAGGTTCATCAGATGACACTGATTTAAGCAAGACTGATTTCAACCCAGAGGTAATTTCAATCATAGCTGGTGAGGAAGGAAGTACCGTTATGGAATTAAGAACAGCTAAAAGTGTTCGTAAAAATTACTGGTATCCAAATCCTGCTGAAAAAATAAAAGTTGAATTTAATGAAGATAAAGATACTTGTTCATATATAGTTAATAAAGCTGATTTACCTGGTAGATATACTATAACTATAGTTTGTACTAAAACAAATGATAATAATGGCTTCGCCGTCACTGTTGAAGGTACTAAATTAGATAAAAATATAAAAGTAATTGTTAAAAGTGGTCCTGCTTATTATTTAGAAGTTGAAGATGTTGATAAATTTTCTTTTTCCTCTGATAAATATACTTGGAAAACAAATCCTACAAATGATGATGATATTTCATTTAACTTTAAATTAAAAGATAAATTTCTAAATTATATTAATACTGATGTTTTCAAAACTAATGAAATTACTGTTACTTCTGAAACTTTTGGTAAATCTGAAGATTATTATAAATTAACATTTAAAGAAGATAAAAAAGATTATTTGTTCGAAGATAAAATCTCAGAAGTTATAACTAAACATGTTTGGGATATAGTATGTGTTGAAAGTAATAGAAAATACTCTTTTATTTATACTAAAGTACCTGGAAAAGTAGATCTTGATAAATCATTCTGGACTATTGATAAAACATCATATGTAATAAATGAAATATCTACTGTTTTAGTTGTTTTAAAAGATAGACTTGGTGTAAATGTTGGAATTGTTGAAGGAAGATTATTAACAGAAAAAGAAAAAGTAAAAGTCTACACTAACAAAGACAAAGATATAGAATATGACTATAATTCTATCACAAGCGAAAATAATATAAAATATTTATATACATATAAAGCCATAGGTAATTATAAAGTTCGTGTTACTTATGATGGCCAACAAATCAAAGATAAAGTAGATGTAACTGTTTCCTACCAAAAAATTGACTTAAAATCAAGCAAATTATACTACGATTTGTATAATGGTAAAGAAACCCTCATGGAAACTTCCCAAACAACAAATATTAATAACAAAGAAGATTATCTTTTCTATAAATTATATTTATATACTGCTGATGGAGCTAAAATAACAAATTATGATCATGATATCCCTGTTACATGCAGAATGACTTATGGTGATTCATCATGGAATTTAGTTGTTAATAAAGAGGAAAAATATATAGAATTTACATATGAAAGTGGATTCGAAGCTACATTCAAAAAATTACCTTTAGGTTCATATAATTTAATAATTACAATAGGTGATGAAAGTGTTACATATCCTTTATATTTATTAGGAGAAAAAGATGTATCACCTTCAATTAATTATGATATAACTAAAACATATATTAATCCTACTTATATTGATGGAATTGCTGGTGTACAATATGTAATAGATGTTGAATTTAGAGCAAAAGATAATTTAAGATGGAATTATGAAATAATACCTACTAGTTTCGTTGTTAGTAATTCATATAATTTAGATAGTGATAATCTTATTATCGAGAAACAATCAGGAGAAAAAAGTGGCCAATTAAAATTATTAGTTACTCAAAAAGTTATGTCTAAAGATGGTGTTGATAACATTTTATCTTTCACATATAAATCACAAGCTATACCTACTACAGTTACTTTACATATAACCTGTGCCGATTTAGCCTATTTAGAATATGATTCAGGAGCAGTAGATGGCACTGTAGTTAATCCTTCAATTGTCAAATTTATACCAAGAGATACATATGGTAATTTATATACTAAGTTATTCGATGAAGATTTATATCCAAAAGAAAAATTGGAATCTTTAACCACTGGTATTTCTGAAGAAGGATATCCTTTAACCACAAATAATTATGTTTCTGATGGACAATATTTGAACGTTCAATATGGTTGTACTAAAGTTACCACTATTAAATTAACATGCAATAACAAATTAAATGATAATGTATATAGATATAAATTATGGAGCGGACCTATTAGTCCAGAAAATTCATATGCTGAAGTTGAAAAAACTGAGGATGTTACCGCTGGTGATATAACTAATTTGCATATATATCCAAAAGATATTTATGGTAATGATGTCACAAATGTCACTGATGATGATTTAAAAAAATTCGATGTTGATTATGAAGTAAATAAAGAAGATAAAAATGATATTTCTGATTCATGTGAAATTGTTGATAAAACAACTGGTTTAGATAAATTTAAATGCAAAGCTAATGTTACAAAAGCTGGAGATGTTGAATTTACTGTTGATTATACTGATAAACCTATAAATTGTATTAATTGTAAATTCGTTATTAATCCTGATGAAATTGATTTTGATAAAACTAAAGTTTATAATAAAAATGAAAATAAAGAAATGTCTAGAATTGAATTGAATACTTTACCTGTAACTATTGAACCTAAATTCGAACTTCATTTCTTTGATAGATTTATGAATGATGTTAAAGATAAAGATGAAGTTGCTAAATTACCTGTTGAAACTGATATTGTTATTACTGATGTTAAATTATGTGTATCTAATAGTGATCTTTATAAATTATCTAATCTTTGCAAATCTGAAAATAATGATGAAAATGAAGAAAAATGGAAATATTTACCTAATGGAGACAACTATAAATTAATTGTTACTAATACTAAATCAGATAAAAGCTTGACTTTCCCTGTTCAATTAACTGGAGGATATAATGGTGGAGATCCAGCAGGAATAGACCCATCTAAAACCTCATTAGAACCAAAAGAAATTACCTTAACAGCTGGAGAAGAAGGAACCGTTGCCTTAGAATTAAGAACAGAAAATGATGAAAGGAAGAATTACTGGTATAAAGAACCAGAAAAACACATTTCAGTCAAATTCCCTGAAGATGTCATGAAATGCAAATATACTTTAGACAAAGGTGAAAAGCCAGGTGATTATCTTATAGCATTTAATTGCACTGAAAAGAAAGATCCATTCGAGGCAAAAGTTATAATAGATAATGTAGAAGTACCACAACCAATCACTATCACTGTAGTACCAAATAGTCCAGCTAAATCAAGATTATTCAGAATGACTGGAGAAGAAATTTTAGAACCTAATTTAGGTTCAGTTTCAGTTGAAGACAAATTCCAAATGATTAATAAATTATACGATCAATATGATAATTTAATTACCAATATTAACTTCGAACTTTCAACCCTTGAAATAAAAATAAATCCAACAACTACCCAAAAATCCCATACATGGAGTGCTGAGCCTGTAGCTCAAAAATCTGGAGATATTATAATTACATTAAAATCAACCTATGCAGGGGAACATACAGTTACAGGTAAATACTTCCCAATGAGTTATAGTATAATATTCACCCCAGGAGCACCCTATGCTGGTAATAGTGAATTAGAAGTAAGTAAAACTGAAGTATATGCTGGAGAAGAAATTAAAATATATATTACACCTTATGATAAATATAATAATTATATTGATGCAAGACAATATGCTGAAACTAGTCCTTATCAAGTCAAATATGTAAATGAAGGAAGTATTACTGTTAAAGTCATTACTGAAAAACATAGTATTGAAACTGTAAATAATATAAATGTTTTAAGTTATCCAGGTATTTTCTATATTAGAGGTATTACTACTATAAATGGATATATTGATACTGATCAAATTAAATGTATTTCATGCAGAGTTAATATTTTAACAAAAGATATAGATTTCTTGAATAATTATGTTTTAAGATATGAACAAAGTAAAAATGCATTTGAAACATTGAAAAATGGAACTGTTGAGAAAAATGCAAAAGACGAACCTATATATAGATTGTACCCAAGAGATGAATATAAAAATGATGTAGATGTTATACCAACAGAAGTATTAAATACTTATAAAGCAACTCTTAAAAGTCAAAATGAAACAACTGAATATAAATTAAAATTAAATAATGAAAATAAAGAAAATCAACAATATGCTGAATTTGTCATAGATGATAGTATACAAGAAGGACAATATACTTACAAAACTTTAGTAGGAGGATACTATAATTTAGAATTTACTGATGGAAAACATACTTTAGTATATAATATTTCTTTAGCCGGTACTGGAAATGGTGGCTCAAATGAACCTGCAGACTACCAAAAAACAGCAATTATTGAATCTAATTTGAAGTATGTTGCAGGTAATAATGGATATATGATAATTGAAATAAGAACAAAAGAAAATATAAGGAAGAATTTCTGGGATGGATTTAATTTTGAAATTAAATCATGTGATAGTTCCGATGAAACATTTAATTATGTACAAGACAAAGCTGGTATATTAGGTGTTTTCTATATTACAGTAACAACCCAAAAGGCAAATACATATCCAACTTTAAAACAATGCAAATTAGGTATATATCTAAACGGAGAAAAAATTGAAAGTTTAGAACCTGAAATGGAAGTCTCTCCCGATACCGTAGTTCGTACAAATATTTTAACTAAATATTATAAAGAAGGTTCAAATACTAATTTATTAGATGGAACTGCAGATTCAAATTATGTCTTCGAAGTCGAATCTTTTGATAAATATGACAACTTTGCTGAAACAGTTCAAGATGTAGTAGGAATTAAAGTGACATACAGGGGAGGAGATGAATATAAAACAACTTCAGAAACAGATACAACTACTGGTTATAGAAAATACAGTGTACCTGCTACCAAAGCAGGTACCTATATAGTAAGCACAGAAAAATCTGGACCTAGAGGGTTATATATGGCTAATGAAGCAATATTTGTAATACATCCAGGTAAAATTGATTTATCTAAGACAGTTGTAAAAGAAAAAGCAACCCCAATTCAAGCTGGAACTGCCCCAGCTGTAAGTATTGATTCATATGATAAATATGGTAACGCTTTATATTATAGTGATTATATTAATAAATTTGATGCTATATTTATTGATGCAAGTAATAAAGAACATACATCAAAAGGTGAATATGATTCTGATATTCAAAAAGTATTCTATACCTCAGAGACCCCTGTTACCATTGTAGGAAATGTAAAAGTTGAAGTAACTTATGACGGAAAAGAAAAACTTGATACTTCTAAAGTTATTATTAAAGTTATTCCAGGTGATCCAGATCCAAAAAATTCTATTTTGTCAAGAGAAATTAGTAAAGGTGTAATTACTCAATATAAAAATGGAGATAGTTTCAAAGTTGATGTTAATGAATTATTAGTATTAAATATAACTTTATATGATAAATATAATAATTATATTTCTAATATTCCAACTGATGTCAAAATCGTATCACCTTTAATGTCAGGAAATTATATGGAAGAAATTCAATTCTCTGTTACTGAAAATACAGGATATTTCGGTTTAGATTTCAACGAAAAATCTGACTATATATATATCTATAGACACTTAGTTAAGGGTACTTATGATCTTACTTATAAAGTTAAAACAGCTACAGATGAAGCTGCATTTAAATATAATATAATTATTTCTAGTGGAGATGATAATCATGGTAATGGTCCTTATGTTAAAGATAAATGCGTTTTAAAACCAAAGAATGTTTCTTTTGTTGCTGGAAATTATGAAACATTTACTCTTGAATTAAGAACTGCACAAGGATTATTATATAATGATGATATCGATGCTAAAAATGATTTATTAATTCAATTAGAAGAAAAAGATGATACATTTAAATATTCAGTTGAAAAAGCCGGGCCTGATTATGGCATTTATACTATTAAGATATATAGTGAAAAAAAAGGAGATTATACTATGAATGTACATTTAGCTGATCATCCTGCTGAAAAAGATGAAACTAAAAAAGAAGTTGGACCAGGATACTTTACTGTATATCCAGATAAAGTTCCTGATAAAACATATACTATTTACCCAAAAAAACCAGTAGAAGAAGTTGATAGTGATTACCCATTCGAAATAGAATTTATTCTTGCTGATAAATTCAATAATACATTCAGCGGGAGAAATGATATTGTTGACAATAATTATTTAACATTAATTAATAATAATGAATCAATGAAATACATTTCTTTCTCTTTAGAACCAGATGGAAAAATATATAAACTTGTAATAAATCCAAAATATCCTCCTAAAAAGATGGTTATAAATACATTATATAATGATGGAGAAAATACAGTTTATTGCTTCCCAGAAGATTTAATAATAAACATAAAATCAGAAATAGATTATACTCAAACTCAAATAGTATCATCAAATAAAGAAAAAATAAATGTAGGAGAAATATTAGATATGTGGTTGTATACTTTCGATAAAAAAGGAGAATGCCTTGAAGATAAAGATTATAGAAATAATTATGAAATAGTTGTTACTGGGCCATTAGATTCAGAAAAACAAGGCACAAAAACATATAAAGTTAAAAAAACTAATAAAAGTACAAGTGGTTCATGTGATAATGAATACCAAATTATTACAACTGATGACGATAAATATAAATATGCAGGAAATTATATTATTAAGGTTTATGGTGGTGGAAATCCAATAGCTCAATATAATCAAGTATGTTCACCTTTAGGATATTCCATAAATGGATTTTTATTAGAATATGATTTTGATCCAGATGCAATCTCCGCTTTAGATACAGTTTCATTCACCCTCACAGGTACCGATGAATACGGAAATAAGGTTATCGATCCCCTATATAACGATATTGAAATTTATTTCGAAAACAATGGAACTAAAACACCATTCAAAAGTACAAAAGCTGAAAAAAATTCAGGTAGTTTAGACTTCACTGTAGCTATACATATTGTCGGTCCCCATCAATTGCATATTTTATATAAAAACCAAGAAGTACTTACAGTTAATGGAGGAGAAAAAATACCTATATTTAATATATTAGCTGGACCTTGTCGTGCAGAAAATAATGATAATTTCGATATAACGCCATTAGAAAAGGTTCAAAAATATGACAAAGCTTATTTCACATTCCAATGCTATGATGTTTATGGAAATAAAATTGAACAAGGTGGTGAAGAATTCACTGTAACTGCTAATTCAATATATAATGGAAATGACTATCCAGTTAACACAGCTGAAGTTGAAGATAATGGAGATGGTACTTATAAAGTAATATTTATTCCAGAAATTGAAGGTACTTATTTATTCAATCTTTTAGTAGGTAAAGAAAGATATGGAGAAGAATTAAAATGGATACTAACTAAAAAAGAATGTAGCGGAGAAACTTCAGTTTTATGTCCTAATACTAATGAATGTGTTAGTGAACCATATTATTGTATACCCGAAGAGCAAAGATGTAAAGACAATAAAACAACTCCATTTTATTGTTTAGTAAATGGTGAATATACCTGTGTTAAATCTCAAACTGAATGTGATTGTCCTGATGGATATTATAAATGTGAAATAATGCATTATTGTGTAAAAGAATCAAGAAAAGATGATATGTGTCCTATTTTCCAACTAAAAAAAGATTCATGGTGTAAACCCTTAGTAGGAGAAGGTTATATGCTCTGTGAAGATTCAATTTGTAGACCAAAAGATTTCCATACCTTTAACCAAAGAGTATGTCCTATTGGAAAAGTACTTTGTGCTGATTTAACTTGTAGGGATAATTATGATGAATGTGTAGAAACTGAAAAGAAACCTGATACTTCTTTAAGATGTATTGGACAAGAAATTGTATCTAAAGATTCTGCTGCATCATGTCCTTCTGTAACAGTTTGTACTAATGAAGATGATGTAGTTTGTCCTGATAATACTTGTGTTTCTAATGAAATATATTGCAGCGCTTTAAAAAGATGTCCTACTAATTATCCTTATTTATGTTCAAATAATTTATGTGCTTCTGATTATAAATCATGTTCCTCTGGAGTTTCTTGTGGACAAGGATTATCATTATGTAATGATAATATTTGTAGAACTTACTGTTAAAAGTAACAATTATATAAGCATTTATATTAAATTTGTTTAATTCTAACATTATTATTTCATTAGTTCTTTAAAAAACTTTATTATTATTAAGATATAAACGGTGATTAATTTATTTTTATTAACATTATGATAACATAATTATATTATTTGTAAAAAGTAATTCATTTTTATAAATAAAAAAATAAATATTATTTATTTTTAAAATAAATAATAATTTTAATTACTATATTATATTGTTAATATATAATATATATTTTTTGGGGATTGGGGATTGGGGATTG
>JAEEGK010021717.1_pt1 | contig 13546 bp, 6 predicted proteins | sample 8958771 | NCBI WGS metagenome assembly JAEEGK01 (sample SAMN16246547, study PRJNA631951) | gut metagenome | biome: gut microbiome; feature: rumen; material: SC-attached | host: Bos | place: Iran: Karaj | collected 2018-10 | reverse complement strand
AAAAATATATTTGTATTAAAACAATTTTTTAATTACTAATTTTCAAATTTTAATTTTTCTTAAGAATATTTATTTATCTAAATACTATCTTCTTTAATTTTTTTTAATCTGTCCTTCTTTTTTTATATTTATTATTAATCTTTGATTGAATTGCAGATTTTATTATATTAGTAACAAAATTTTTAAAATCCTTTTGATCATAAAAAGGAGTTTTTATTACATAATAGCATGGTGGTCTTTTTCTTGGATCGCTACTTCTACGACATTTCATTTTTCTATAAGGTTTAATGGTCTAAGGGTAACATAAGCAGTATCATATTTAAAAGTATATTCATTTTTTTCTTTATGGAAATAATATGATTCACCTCTTGCATATCCTCCTATTGATTTATTATATGTTAATTCAATATTTGATTCTGAATTTACTTTTGAAGCATTTAATCTTTTACTTTAGCTGGAATATCAAATTTAGAAACTTTTTCAATATAATCTTTTTCAGTAGTTTTAACTTGTATTGCTTCAGTTACTTTTATCTCTTCAATTGTACTTGAATATTTGTTTAAATAAAGTCTAAATATTGGTATTTTAAAAGAAAGGACAGCTGAAAATAATATTAATGCTATGAATATTATTTCATTTTATTTATAAATAATATAAAAATTAATTATTTTCATAGATTTCAATATAGGATATATTATTTTATAATTATTGAATTAATATATTTAAAATAGAATAATTATTCTTTTATTCTTTCTAATTCCAAATCAAAATAAATAATTCCAAGCTATAAAAAGTTCAATAAATATTAAATAAATAGACTCTCTCAATAAAAAATAATTAGTTATTATTTATCTGGTGCTGAAAATTAATTGATTTAATATTTCATAAATTAAAAATGTTTATAGGAAATTAAATGTTAATTTTTTTTAAAAATAAATATTTTATTTAAATTTCATAAAATGTTTTTTAAAAAAATATTATTTATAATTAAAGAATCATAAATTATATTTCATTGTTTTAATTATCATTTTCATCAATATGTCTTTCTGATATTAATTTAATAACTTCCTCATGAGATTTTATTTTTTTTAAATAAGTTTCATATAATTTTTCTTTAGCTTCATTAAAGAAATTTTTTTTACCCTTAAGTATCAATTTATCAATAATAGGATATGAAAAAGTGTTTTCTTTAATTTTTAATTTCTGTTTAATTTTCTTTGTTGAAATTTTTTTAACATTAGAATCAGTAAAATATTTAAAATAAGTATTCTTTAAATTTAAAATATTATTATTTTTTTGTTTAATAATATTTTCTTCATCTTCCGCTTTTTGAATAATTTTATATAAACTTTGATTCAAATATTTTTTAAAATAACAAGTTCTTTTATATTTTTGCTTATTTTCTTTATTATTATTTAAATTTTTAAAATTATCACCATCAGACAAATTTAATCTATATGAGTTATAATTATTTTGTGTTTGATAAGGACTCTGACTTAAATTAAAACCTTTTGCAATAACTGGTTTATGTTTTAATCCTTCAGTTATTTTCATAGAATATTTTTTATCAATTCTTTTTAATAATAATTTTAAAACTTCTTCATTTTCATTCTTTGTTCCTAAATGGTTTTTTGTTTTTAATTTTTTATAAGTCTTTATATTTATATGAGGAAAAATATATGAATTTTTTTTTTTTAAATTATAATTGCTATTTTTTAATTGTCTTTTTTTTTGCTCTGATATATGTTGTTCCATTTGTTCTTTTATATAATTAAATCTTTTTTTGTCATTTAAATTTTCTATTAAAGAGAGGGCAAATGTATTTTTTGAAATATCTATTTCTTTTGAATTCAAATTATCATATTTTGTATGAATTGATAAATTATTTTTATCAATTAATGTAAACCAATCTTTTTCATCTTTTTTTATTTTTTTTGTCAATTTCATTTATCAAAAATTAATTATAATGAAATTTTTTTAAATAAAAATTTTAATAAAATTAAAATTTAATTATCAAAAGATGAATAAAACTCATCATTTATAAAATTGTTTGAAGATATTGAAATGTTCTATTTATTTATTATAAATAATATAGGAAAAATTTTGAAATAATATTAAAATATATATTTTCAATGTTTATAATTATAAATTATGAGAAGATATAATTTAAAAATACATTTAAATTTCCTCTTTTTCAATAATTGATTATAAATCTGTATTTATAAGTATTACAATGATTTAAAATTTACATTAAAATAATATCTGAATGAATAGATATAAATTTAAAAAATAATAAATAATTTTTTTGAATTAAAATTGTTATTGATTAAGATTGAATAATTTTTATATATTTTCAAAATTTTTTTTTTGAGTTTTATTTTATAAAAAAATTAATTTCATTATCACATCAAATTCAAATATTGAATAAACTTAAATCTAAACCTATATTTTTAATACTTTTATGAATTATTTAAATTAAAATAAGAAAAGAAATTCCAATTTTTTCGAATTATAATATTTAACATTAACCTTTTTTTTTGAATAATAATAATTTTTTATTATATAACAATCATTAAATAAATAATCATAATTAAACTTAAATGTCCCGCCTGCAAAAATTATCCATTCGAGGAATTCGTTCATTTAGTCCTTTAGAAGACATAAAAATGGAATTTTTTCGTCCATTAACATTAATTCAAGGTCACAATGGTTGTGGAAAAACAGTAAAAAAAAAATAAAATAAAAAATAAAATAAAAACAATATATAATATATATAGACAATAATAGAATGTTTAAAAATGGCAACAGCAGGTTCACTTCCTCCTTTATCATCAAATGGAAAAACATTTATTAATGATCCAAAAATATCATTAACAAATGAAACTAAAGCAAGTATTAAATTAAAATTTTTAACTCCAAAAGACAAAGAAGTAATTGTTGTAAGAAATTTTCAATTAAGTATTAAAAATAGAAAATATGAATTTAAAAGATTAGAACAAGTTTTAAAGAGTTTTAATCAAAATGGTGAATTAGTAACAATTAATTCATCTTGTATGGATATTGATAAACAAATTCCTTTATTAATGCATGCATCAAAGGCAATTTTAGAAAATGTAATTTTTTGTCATCAAGAAGAAATTAATTGGCCTTTTTCAGAAGCAGGAAATTTAAAAAAAGTATTTGATGAAATATTTGATACTGCAAAATATACTAAAGCTCTTGAAGAATTGAAAGATACTAATAAAATTTTTAAGGAAAAAAGTAAAGAATTAAAAAATAAAATTGAATTAATTAAAAAAGATGTTGAACAATATAATAAAGTTAAACATATGATTGAATTATCTGAAAAAAAAGTTTTTGAATTAAATGATACTGGGAAATTATTAGATGAAACTTATAAAAATTCTTCTAAGGATTTAGAAAAAATATTAGAGTTAGAAAAAAATTATAAAGAATATGAAAATGGAATTAAATTAGCTAAAGCGAAAAAAGAGGAAAAAAAAAATCAAATGGAAACTATTTTAAGTGATCCTATGTTTGAAGATTATACAAAAGATGAAATTACTTTTAAAAATTATTTAAATAATTTTCAAGAAAATGATTATTTTAATAAAAATACTAATAATAATTCAAAAGAAAAAATGGATTATATTGAAAAATTAAATGAAAAAATTAAAGTTTATAATAATAAAATTAATAATTTAAATGCAAAATTAATTTCAAAAGAACAAATATATAATAATTATAAAAAAAATAAAGATGATATGATATTAAATTTAAATTCTATTGATTCTTCACTTAAAGAAAAAATTAATAATGAAACATCTATTTCAAAAATTTTAGAAATACTAACTCAAAAAGAGAAAGAAATAAAGGAAAAAGAAAATTTAATTGAAGAAAAAATGAAACAATTTACTTCAAAAGAAATAGAAAAAGAAAATGATATTTCTGTAAATAAACAATTGTATGAAAATAAAATAAAAGAAATTGAATCACTTTCAACAAAAAAAGATGAATTATTTAAAATGATTTCAAATGTTAATATAAATAATATTAAAATTGATGAAATAGAAAATTCAATTAAAAATAAACAAAAAGAAATTAAAATATTGAATTATGATATTAAAACATATGAAGATGAAATTCTTCTTTTAGAAAATAAAAATTCAAATTTAAGTTTAGAGAAACAAAAATTAAATTTAGATAAATTAGAAGAAAATACTAATAAAAATTTTATTCATTTTCAAATTCAAAAATTAGAAAAATTTTGTATATCATATAATTCAAATTCTGATAATATAAAAAATCTAATATATAATTTTAATAAAAATTTTCAAACTTCTTTTAATAATGAAAAATTATCTGATACTTTAAATAAAATAATTGAATTTTGTAATAATAAAAAAGAAGAAATAATTGAACAAAAACAAAAAATAAGAGAAGAAAAATTAATATTAAATTTTGAGATAGAACAAGAAGAAAAAAATTTAAATAAAAAACAAAAAGAAGAAGCAGAATTACATTCTGAAATAAATAATTTAATTAATGAAGTAAGAGGAAATTTTTCACCATTTGGAATTCAATTTGATAATATAAATGATATTAATCAAATAAATAATTTTAAAAAAGAAATTGAAAAAACAATTGAACCAAAAGAAAAAGAATTTAATTCAAATAACTTTGAAATAACATTTTTAGAAAATTATATTGATGTAATTGTACAAAATAAAAATTGTAGTTTATGTTTCAGAAAAATTAATGAAAAAGAATTACAAATAATATCAAATAAACAAGAAGAAAATATTCAAAATTTAAAAGATTATTCAAATGAAATTCAAAATGAATTGGATAATAATAAAAATATAATTTCAAGAATAAATGATTGTAGTGAAATTTTTAATTCTTTAAAACAATTATCAGAACAATTAAAAAAAATAACAAATGAAATTAATGAAATAAATAACAATTTGGAAATACTAAATTTAAAAAAGAAAGAAGTAGATAATAATTCAAAGAAAAAAAATGAATTTTTACAATCAGTAAATGAAATATTGAATAATAATTCAAATACAGAAGATATATATAAAATAAAAACAGAAAGAAATGAAATAACAAAAAATATAATTGAATTATGTTCTTTATTAAAAATTGAAGTATCTCCAAATTCTTTAAAAATAGATGAAATAATTTCAAAATCAAAAAATATAGATGAATCAATTAATAAAATATTAAATATTGAAAACAATCTTCAAGAAAATAGTTTAAAAATAAATGAATTAAATCATAAAGTTTCTTCAAAATTACAAGAAGTAACAAAATTAAATTTAGAATTAAAAGATATTGAAAATGAAAAATCACAATTATTATCTTTATGTGATGAAAATGAAATTAAAAATAGAATAAAAGAAATTGAAGCACAAATTGCATTAAAAACAACAGAAAAAATTAATTTAGAAAGTGAATCAACTAAAATAAAACAATTAATGGAAATTTTAAAAGATAAAAAAGATAAATTTGATATATTATATAAGGAAAAAAAAACAAAATATAAAACATTATTACAAAAAATTTCTAATTGTAATGTAAAAATAGAATATATAAATAATGATTTTAATAGAGCAATTAAAGAAGAAGATGAAAATAATGAAATGGAAATTGATGATATTTCAACAGAAGAATTATATAAAAATCAAATAGAAAAAATATCAAAAGAAAAAAATGAAGCAGAATCACAATATATAATATTTCAAAAAGAATTAGAAAAATTATCAAATGAAGCAAAAATATATGAAGATAATAAAAAACAAAAACAATTAAGAGAAAATATATATAAAAATAATACCTTATTATATAAAATAAAAAATGATTTAATATATTTAGATGAATATATAAAAGAACATGAATCAAAATTACAAGCAGGAGAAAAATTATCATATGCAAAAGAATTATTAACAAAAAAAGTACAAGATTCATTAAATCAATACAACTTAAATTTAGGTAAATTAGAAGAATTAAAATCATATATAAACAGATTAAATATAGAATCAAAACAAGATTCCTATAAAAATATAGAAAAAAGATACAATAAATTAAAATTAGAATACATAATGTCACTTCAAACAACAAAAGAAATAGAAAATTTTTACGAAGCATTAGATCAATCACTTTTAAAATATCATGGAAAGAGAATGGAAGAAATAAACAAATTAATAAATTATTATTGGACAATGACATACAAAGGAAAAGATATAAAATATATAGAAATTCGTTCAGATTATGAAAAAATAGGAAGAAGTAGAAATTATAATTACAGAATAGTTTTCGGTGCTCAAAATGGTGAATTAGATATGAGAGGAAGATGTTCTGCAGGACAAAAAATTTTAGCTAGTATTATTATTAGATTAGCTCTTGCTGAAACTTTTTGTAATAATTGTGGTATTTTATGCTTAGATGAACCTACTACTAATTTAGATGATGATAATTCTAGAAGTCTTGCGAATTCACTTAGAGAAATTATTCAAAGTAGAAGTGAAGATAGAAATTTTCAATTAATTGTTATTACACATGATCCTGTTTTTGTTGATTTGTTAGGAAGTGATTATTGTGATAGTTATTATCAAGTTAGGAAAGATAGTGATAATTTTTCTAAAGTTAGTTTAAAACCTATTAATTCTATTTTTGGAGGAAAATAAATGTTTTATAGGGTTTTTTGTTTTATTTATTTTTATGTTGTTTTATTTTATTTTTTTTTTTTTCTTTTTTAAAAATAAAATATTTATAATTTTTTTATTATATTTTATTTATAAAATTTAAAAATATTATTATTTAAACAGAAACAGCAATAAATTCATTAATTATTTTATAAAAATATTAATTCAATAATTTTAATAATAAAAACATTAAATATCTAAAAATGATTAAAAATAAAATGAAAGGAATATTAATAATTATTTTATTGGTATTTATTACAACAAAAAAAAATAAACCAAAAGATTTTGATTATGATAAACAATATTCAGCTTTTCTAAAAAGAATATTTGTAAATAAAGCATATCAAGTAAAAACAAAAAAAGATGATTATATGGAAAAAATTAATGTTCTTCATATTCCAGATTATATTAAAAATCGTGTAAAAAATCAAAATGATACAAAAATTATTTCAGGTTCAAATATTGATATTTCATTTACTGAAAATAAAGGAGGAAAAGCCAAAGGAGAATTATATTATTTTAGAAAAGATGAAAAAGGAGTTTCTTTTAAATATGGTTCTGCTGATGCTGTTCTTTTTCCATTAAAACCTTTTAAAATACAAAAATGTAGTTATGTAGTTGGTTTAATTAAAAAATGTAGAGATGTTAAAATTAAACCACATCATTCTGAAGAAAAATTAAAATCATTTCTTAATCTTAAAATGAGAGAAGCAATTCAAAAAGAATTATATAAAAAATATAATAAAACCAAAACAAAATAAGAAGAATTGATAATTTATAAGTTGATTCCTTTTTTTTTAAATTAAATATTAGAAATTTATGATAAATTAAAATTAATTTATATTTTTTACATAATAATTGATTATTTTATTTTAAGATATTAAAATATAAATTATATATTCTTTTAACTCACTTTAAGTTCGTATTTTCATTATTTAATATAATTTAAATATAAATAATTTATAAAGCATTATAAACAAAAGAAATGAAAAAGATTAAAATAAAAATTTATAAATGAGATAGTACTAAAAATATGAAAAATGGAATTAAATTACCACAATTAATAAATAAGTAAAAAAGCCAATTAAAACTATATTAAGTTACAAAATTGAATAAGATTATATATTTAAAATTATAATTTTTCTTCAAAAAAAATATATCTATATTTATATATTATTATATTTTAGTTATATCATTGATTTTTTTAATATTACTTTTTTATAATAATTCAGAAATAATTATTTATTTTTATTATTAGTTATTATAAAAGAAAATTGTTATATTTATTTATTGAGTTTATTCATCTTATTATTAAAAATCAAGTTATTTCTAGTAACAATACTTACAAATTTTTAATATTCAAACATTTAATTTTAAAAGAAGAAATGGGAAAAATCAAAATGAATTCATATAAAAAAAAATTTATGGGATAAATAATACTTAAATTTTATGGAAATATTATGAATTTCATTATTTCTTGAATTCAATGGTAATTAGATTTTGAAAAATAGTATTTTTATAAAATATATAAATGTAATTATTAACGAAACTAAATAAAAATTATTTGAATTAAAAAAACAATTTTATTTTTATTTTTTTCATTGTTTATTATTTTAATTTGGGTATAAAATTCCAAAAAAAAAACAATTCAGAATAAATAAATTTATTTTCAATTGATCTACAAAATAAAAAAAGGAAAAAAGATATTTTATTTATAAACTATATTTTCTAAATTTAAATAAAATAAGCATATAAATAAAAAAAAAACCTAAAAAAAAAAAATCAATAAAAGAAAAGAAAATATCAGACAATTAATTTTTAAAAGAAAGAAAAAAACAAGAAAAAAAAAAAAAAAAAAAAACATTAATCATTTTTTATTAAAGCAAAAATCCTAATATTAAAAAATTCTTTAATATTTTTTAGTTTTATTTCTAGTTCTATTTCTTCTAGGTCTTCTTCTAATTACTTTATTTTGAATTTCTTTTCTCATTCTTATTTCAACAATATGTCTAATTTGTTTTTCACTCAATTTTACTTTATGAGTAATATTTCTGCATTTTTTATTTTTACCAAAACCATTGCAACGTTTTTCAACATAATTTTCTAAAGGTTTGAGTGTAGCAACAGCAGTTCCATAATAAAATTCAACATATGGTTTATTTCTTCTTTTTCCTCCTCTTCTAAGTAAATAAAATTCTCCTTTTGCATCTCCTCCAGTTTTATTATTATAATTTAATTTTAAATCACTGTATTTTCCATCTTTTTTTGTAAGATTTACTTTACTTGCCATATCTTTAATTTTTTGTGGGATGTCAAGTTTTGCTATTTCTTGTGGGTAATTTTCTGTTTTGTTATGTAATTCGAAACCAACAGCTTTTGTTACGTTTAATGTTCTTATTATTTTGAATTTAGGTCTTGGTTTTTTTTGTGTTGCAACAAAAACGATTAATAATAGTAAGAGTAATTTTCTCATTTTATATGATATATTTTTTTTATTTTTGTATTTTATATCATTTTTTGAAAGATTTATTTTTTTTTTTTATTTTTTTTTTTTTTTTTTTTTTTTTTTTTTTTTTTTATTTTTTTTTTTTTTTTTTTTTTTTTTGGTTTTTTTTTTTTTTTTTTTGTTTTTTTTTTTTTTTTTTATTTTTTTTTTTTTTTTTTTTTTTGTTTTTTTAAAAGAAATTGAGATTTATAGTTTAAATTTATTTATCCTTTTTTTTTTCATTTTTTTAATTATAATATTTAAGATTTCAAGTAATTGTTGGTTAATTATAATTTATTTTTTTTTATTTATTTGTTTTGCTCGATTGTTGAATTAAATGCATTATTACTTCATGTAAAAGATTAAAAAAATAAATTTAATATATTATATATTTTTTTATAAAATATTAAAATATAATAATGAAAATAAATGATAATATTAATTGAATAAATAAATAAAATAAATCTTCATATTTAAAAATATAAATTTAAATGTCAAATCTAAATAATTCCTATAACTGTTCACAATATATTTATCCTCATGTAACATATGAAACATATCAATTAGAACCATATGAAAAATATATTAATTCAAATTGTCTTCCAGTATCAAATAATTATGAAAATAATTCTTTACCCTATCAAAATGATTATCAAAGACAAAATTATTCATCAAATCCAATAGATGTTTCAACATCATTTTCAAATTCAAGAAATTATGAAAATAATACATTAGATAAACAATGTAATTGTGAATGTCATAATAGATGTTTTTGTCATTGTTGTTGCTGTCATATGAATTTAAATATGAATACTAATGTAAATGAATTATTAGATGAATTAACTGAATTAAGAGCTTTATATAAACAATTAATGGATGATTTTAATAAAGCAAAAAATGAAAAAAATGCTGCTGATTCTTATATTAAAGAATTAGAAAAAGAAAATGGAAGAAATAAAAATTTTAATAATTTAGGAAATAATAATTATAATAATATTAAAGATGGTGAAAAATTAAATAAAGATTTTGGAAGATATGCTCAAATGGTTCATTTGAGTTTTGATAATATTTTAAATCCTATAAGTGATTTAGTTAATTTTGATGAAGGGAAATTAAAAGGTAATGTTGAATATTATTTAGATAATCCATTAGAATATGAAAAATTAATAAATGAACAAAAGAAATTTTTAGAAAGTTTAAAAAATAATAATCTTAATTTAAAAAATAATATTCCTTATAATGATGATATTGCAATGATGGGAACTGGATTTGATTCAAATAATAATAGTTTAAAAAGAAATCCAGAATCAAATGAACAAAGAGAAAATTCTTCTAATTTAAATATGAATAATAATAAATATCCAAATAGAAATAATTATTATCCAAATAATCAATATTCAGGAAATAATAATTTAAATCCTCAAAATAAAAATTTAAATCAAAATGGACCAAATATTCCAATAAGTAATGATAATATGAATCCAAATATAAAAGGAAGAAATAATCAAAATATGAATAGTAATAATAATAGACCTTTAAATAATAATTTATTTGATAATAATCAAATTAATCAAAATATTCCAAATAATGAATCTATAAAAAATAAATCAATTCCAAAAAATCAATTAAATAAAAATATGAATGAACAAAATAGAAATCAAAATCAATTAGATTCAAATGAATATCAAAATAATTATCCAAATTATAATCAAACATTTAATAAAAATAATCCAAATAACAATATAAATTCTCCTGATAATAATATGAACAAAAATATACCAAATAATAAATTTATAACAAGTTTCAATAGTAATAATCCAAATGATAATTTTGGAAATACATTTAATAGTAATATAAGTGGACAAAATGATTTTAATAAAGAACCATTTAGAAATACATTTCAAAGTGGAAATGAACAATTTAACCCAGAAAATAATTTATCAGGAACTTTTAATAGTAAAGGTTCTTTTAATCCAAATAATCAAATGATAAATACTTTTAATTCTGATAATCCAGAAATGTCAGGAACATTTAAAGATCCTTTTATTAATTCAGGTCAAGATTTTAATAATCAAAGAAAAGTTTTTCCAAATCAAAAAAATAATATAATTCCTAATGAAAATAAAGGAAAACCAAATTTAAATATTCAAAATGATAATAATTATTCTAATAAAAATATTCCTAATAATAAAAGACCAAATAATACTTTTCCTAATAATTATTCAAATGATAATATGAATAATTCTCAAGGAAGATTACCAAATATTCCAAATAATAATTATCCAAATAATAGATATCCAAATGATAATATTCAAGGAAAACAATTTCCTCAAAAAAATATTCCTAATCAATATCAAAATCAAAATGTTCCAAAAAATAGACAATTTATTGATAATAAAATAAATCCAAATAGATTTGATTCAAATAATAGAAATCCAAATGATAATAGACAACAATATGATAATAAAAGACAACCATATGATAATAGACAACAATTTAATAATAGACAACCTTTTGATAATAATAGAAATAATAGAATAAATGAAAATAATCAACCAATAGATAATAATATGAATAGAGGATTTCCAAAAGATAAAAATAATATGAATAGAGATATAAATCAAAAAGAAATACCAAATAAAGGAAGAACAAATGATAATTTCATTCCTAGAAATTTAAATAAAAATGGAGAAAAAATACCATATGATAATAATATAAATCCAGAATTAAATGAACAATTTAAAAATAATAAAAATCCAGAAATGAATAAAAATAAAGGAAAAAATATTCCATATGATAATTTAAATCAAAACCCTGAAGAAAACTTTGATGAAATAAATCAAGATAATATTCCAACATTTAAAAATTATATTCCAAATAATGAAAATGACAATATTGAAAATCCAAATGAAATGAGTAATGGATTTAAAAAACCAGAATTAAATGAAAATAATTTAGATAATATTAAAAATGATAAAGATAATATAAATATGCCATTTAAACCAGAAAATTATGATAATTTAGCTGGAACAGACACATTTAATCATCCAAATACATCATCAACAAATCAACCATTTAATCAAACTTTTAATTCAAATAAAAATCCAAATCAAAATTATTCAAATGATATTAAAGATCCTAATCAAGAATATCCAACATTTAAAAATGATAAACAACAAAATAAAAATAATATTTATCCAAATTATAATGATTCATTAAATTATCCAAATTCATATCCTGAAGATTCAATGAAGGAAAAACCAAGATTAAATGATGATAATAATTATCAAAATAATGAAATTCCTAATGATTATATTAATACTGATTCAGAACCAAAAAATCAAGAATTAGAAGATTTACAAATGAAAAATAAAGGAAGAAAATTACCAAATGATAATTATTATAAAGAAGAACCAAATAATTTAAATTATCCAGAAGGAGAAGAACAATATAATATGAGTGATACATTTCCAAAAGATAAAAATTCATATCCAGATAATTTAAAAGATAAAAATAAATATCCAAATAAATTTTATCCTCCAAAAGAAGAATATGAATTAAATGATTTAAATAATCAAAAATTCCCAAATAAAAATATTAAAAAAGAACCAAATTACAATTCAAATGAAGATTATTTTATTCCAAAAGATAACTTACAAAATCAAAATAAAATAAATCCAAAAACCAAAAATCAATATCCTCAAAATTTACAAAATAATAAAAAACAAAGAGAAAATGAATATAAATCTCCAAATAATTTCTTACCAAAAAAACAATCTCATTCATTAAGTAAATCACCAAAATCATCAGAAAGATATGATAAAAGAAAATTATCTCCAGGAATAAATAATTATTATAATCCAGATCCATTTGATTCAAAAATAAATAAGAGAATAAATAAAAGAATTAATACTTCAAATAGTAAAGAAAAATCTTTTAATAATACTACATATTTTCCAGATGGAAATTGTTGGGCTTGTGATTTAGGTTGTTCTGTTTCTACTACTGGATATTCTCCTATGACTTTTTCTCCTTATAAAAATAATTTTAGAAGAAGAAATGTTACTCCTGTTAAACAAGGAATTAAGTATGAACAGTATACTAGACATAAGAAAAGTGGAAGGAATAATTCTTATATTAATTAAGGGTATTTTTTTTTTTTTGTGACTTTTTTTTTATAATTTTTTAATTTTTATTTTATTTTTTTTTTGTGGATTATTTAAAAATATGTTTTTTTTTTATTTTTTTTTTAAGGTTTTAGTTTTATTTTAAAAATAATTAATTTTTTTCAATTTTTTTTTTTCTAAAAAAAATAAAAATAATTATTAATTACTTATTATACATTTTTTTT
>JAEEGK010021715.1_pt1 | contig 13546 bp, 9 predicted proteins | sample 8958771 | NCBI WGS metagenome assembly JAEEGK01 (sample SAMN16246547, study PRJNA631951) | gut metagenome | biome: gut microbiome; feature: rumen; material: SC-attached | host: Bos | place: Iran: Karaj | collected 2018-10 | reverse complement strand
TTCTCTTTCTTTTGTTTTTTCTTCTTCTTTATGAAGCATATTTAATTTATTATTAAAATGATTAAAAGTATCTTCACTTTGTTTTCTTGAAGTTTTAGTTTCATAATATTGTTTAAATAAATCAAGTCTAAAATAAATAAAAAATAATAAAATACAGAATATACTTGAATCAATTAAAGAATATCTTAAATACCAAAAATGGACAAATAGTTATAAAACTGGATATAATGTGAAATAAATTCTTTTTATATATTTTTATTAAATTAATTTATTCTTGAGATTTAATAATTTGATATGTATTATTCCTTGGTTAAAAAATCTTTATAATCACTAGATTGGAAACCACATTTACAAAATATTTTATTAATTTTTGTAACTTTATATCTATCAATAGTCCAAACAGTATATTTAAGAATTTTTCCATTACTATATTTTAAAAAACTACCACCATGTTTTGCACGATTAATACAGTATTCATCTGGCCAATTATCTCCTTTATATTTGAAAAAGAGAAATTGATTTTTACATTTAGGACATGTAAAAATATCTGCGGTAAAATAATCTTCATTCATTTTTTTTTTTATATTTTTTTTTTTATTTTAAAATAAGATTTTTATTATTAACTATTTTGTTCGAACAAATAGGATTTACTCAATCAAAACAAAAAAAATTTGAAATAAAAAATCAAATCATTCAACATAATTATAAGATTTATATTAATATTCCCAAAATTTAAAATAAACTTTCTTTTTTTGAATTATTTTTAAAAAGTTAAACAAAGGAGTGATATATTGATAAAAATAAATATATTTGGATATAATAAATGCTCAAGAGATTTATAATATAAAAGAGTGAAATCTTTCCCTTTAAATTAAAAAAAGTCCTTTAATTATTTTATAAAATGGATAAATTTTAATAACATCTTCTATAAATTATATTTTTAAAATAGAAAACATTTTTTAAAATAAATTATTTTTTTCATAATATTCCATATTCCAATAGTATGATCTGAAGAACCTGTTGCTAATAACCCATTACTTAATTATATTATTGATAAAATTGAATTTTGATGACCTTCCATATGTTTTATTATTTTATAATTCAATTTAACAATTAAATAAAAAAAAAACTTTTTAGTCTAAAAGATTTTAAATTAATAAATATTTTCTATTTTGAAATAATATTTTAATCCTATGTAAAGATAAGTGTAAAAATTTAATATAAAAAAGATAATGTTAATAATATATAAATAATAATGGAAGAAGTAAATAAAAATGAAAACCTTTTAGAAAAAAAAGCTAACTTAGAAGAACAAGAAATAGAAAAGATGGAAGAGGAATATCCTGATAAAGTAAAAGAATATGGTTTTATTAATAAAGATCCATATACATCATCAAATTTTATTTCAGGGTTAATATATTATTGGGCTTATAAAATAATAAAATTATCTCAATATATAAATTTAAAATCTGAATATTTAGGTAAATTAACAGGTGATTATACAAGTAAAAATTACCTTTATTCAATAAAAAATATTTGGGATAATAAAGGATATAAATTAAAAAAAAGTATGGCTTTATTAAAAGCAGGATTTAGAGCAAATATTCAATATATTATTATTATATTATTTTTAAGTTTAATTAGAAGTATTCTTAGTATTATACAAATTTCACTTTTTAGAGAATTTATGACAAAATTTTCTTCAAATAATGAAGAAAAAGAAAACAATTTTTTTAATAATTTTACACATATTCAAATTGGTGTGATGTATTTAATAAGTAAATTTTTAGAAATTTTCCTTCAAAGAAAATGTTTTGAAAATCAAATGTTTTTAGGTTATAAATCTGGAACAGAAATAAGTAGTTTAATTTATGAAAAATTATTAAAAGTTTCTCCATCAAGTATGAAAAAAAAAGCAACAACAGGTGAAATAACAAATTTTATTCAAGTAGATTCTCAAAAATTAACAATATTAATGTTATTATCACCTGATGTTTTAACGATGCCAGTTTTAATTGTAGTATATTCATATATGTTATTTAAATTTATGGGAATTGCTTTTCTTTATGGAATTTTCTCAATGATATTATTTTCTGTGTTTACAAGTTGCTTTTTCCAAACAATAAATTTTTATATGAAAAAAATATCATCTTTAAGAGATTCTCGAATGAGAATAATAACAGAAACATTTAATAATATAAAAATATTAAAATTATACTCTTGGGAAGATGAATTTATGAAAAGAATAAATAATGCAAGAGATAATGAATTAAATGTAAAGAAAAGTACAAATAAATTATTTAATATGGCTCAAGGAATAGGATATTTAAGTCCAGTAATAACTTCAGCAACTTGTATTGGAGTTTATCAATATATTAATAATAAAATAAAAATTGAAGATATATTTACTTGTTTAAATATATTAGCTTCTCTTCAAATGCCTTTAGTAATGATTCCTATGATATTTAATTTATTCCTTCAAACTGTCGTTTCTATGGGAAGAATTGAACAATTTTTATCTCAAGATGAAATCAATCCTAATAATGTTATTAATGATTCTATAGAATTAAATAATAATAATATTGCTATTAAAGTAGAAAATGGTTTTTATTCATGGGGAGTTGAATTTGAAGATTTAAATAATTCAAATGAACAAAATATTAAATTACAAAAAAAAGAAAGTAAAATAACATTTGGTAAAAAGAAATCATTTAGGAAAAAAACATCAGAATTGATTAAATCAAAAAATGAACCAGAAGAAATATTAAAAAATTTAAATTTTGAAATAAAGAAAGGTGAATTTATAGTAATTATAGGAGAAGTGGGAAGTGGAAAATCATCATTACTTCAAGCAATATTAAATAATATGTTACCAACAAAAGAAAATTCAAAAATATATATTAATGGTTCAATATCATATGTTCGTCAAATACCATGGATTCAAAATGATACAGTAAGAAATAATATATTATTTTTTCAAAAAAGAGATGATATAAAATATAAGAAAATAATAGATATAACAGAATTAAAAACTGATTTAGAAATTTTAAGTGGAGGTGATTTAACAGAAATAGGAGAAAAAGGAGTAAATTTAAGTGGAGGACAAAAAGCAAGAATTGCATTAGCAAGAGCACTTTATTCAGATAAAGACATTTATTTTTTAGATGATCCTATTAGTGCTCTTGATGCTAATGTTGGTATGAAAATTATGAAAAATTGTATTATTAATTATTTAAAAGGAAAAACTAGAATTCTTGTCACTCATTCTTTACAATATGTTCCTTTTGCTGATAGAATTATTTATATGAAAGATGGTGAAATTAATTGGTTTGGAAATTATGAAGAAATTAAAAAAGAATATTTTTATAAAGATTTTTATGAAAAATCAAAAAATCCTTTGCAAAAGAAAAACTCTGCTTTACAAAGAAAAGAATTTTTAGAAAGAGAAAATGAATCAGATGAAGAAGAAATAGAAAATATTAATAATAAAGAAATAAAAAGAATAACTGAAGATGAGGAATTAAAAAGTGAAGAAGTAAAACCAGAAGTTTATAAAAAATATATAACATATATAGGAGGAATAAAAATAATTATTTTATATATATTATTCTTACTAATAATAAATGCTTTAAGAGGAGCAAGTGATATTTGGTTAGGTTATTGGTCAGAACATCAAAATAAAAATATAAATATTAAATATTTTATTGTTTATTGTTTGCTTGGAATTTTAGGTGGATTATTTAATTATTTTAATTCAATTTTAACTTCATTAGCATCATTACATTTAAGTGGAATAATTCATAAAGAAATGATTAATTGTTTAATTAAAGCACCAATTTGTACTTTTCATGAAAAAATTCCTAAAGGTCAAATTTTTAATAGATTAAGTAAAGATATTAATGAAGTTGATAATAACATCATGAGATCTTTAACAGATTTATTATCTTGTTTAATATCTTTAATTTCTGCAATTATTGTTTGTTCTATTTATCAACCTTTTTGTTTAATTTTCTTACCAATATTACTTATTTCTGGATTTAAATTAAGTAATTTTTATTTAAAATGCTCAAGACAATTAACAAGAATGGAAGCTGCTATTAAATCTCCAATGTTAAATTTAATTAATGAAACTATTCCTGGTGCTTTAACTATTAGAGCTTATAATTTTAATAAAGAATATTTAAATAAATATTTAGAAAAATCTGATGAAAATTTAAAAGTTAATATTATAATTTATGGAACTTCACAATGGTTTGATTTAATTCTTGATTTAATGAGTTTTTCTTTTCTTTTTTTCTTAGTTTGTTTTATATTTTTATTTAAAGATAATTTTTCAGCTAAAATAATTGGATTATTATTAACATATAGTATTAATTTACAAAATAATTTAATAAGAGGAATACGTCAAATATCAAAAATAGAAAATTCAATGATAAGTTTTGAAAGGTGCTTAAATTATACTAAAATTCCTAGTGAAAAGCCAAAGATTAAAAAAGAAGATACAAATTTAGAAAATTGGCCTGAAAATGGAAAAATTGAATTTGTAAATTATTCAGTAAAATATAGACCCGATACAGAAATAGTTTTATCAAATTTAAATTTTTTAATAAAACCAGGAAATAAAATAGGAATTGTTGGAAGAACAGGTTCTGGTAAAAGTACAATTACACTATGTTTATTTAGAATTTTAGAAGCTTTAAATGGAAAAATATTAATTGATGATATTGATATATCAAATATTGGATTAGATAAATTAAGAAAAAGTTTAACTATTATTCCTCAAGATCCTGCTTTAATTGAAGGAACTTTAAAATATAATATTGATCCTTTAAATATTTATTCTGATGATATTATTATTGATGTTATGAAAAAAATTGGTTTTGGATATATTATTGAAAAAAATAAAAATGGTCTGAAACAAGAAATTTCTGAAAGTGGAAATAATTTAAGTGTTGGTGAAAAACAATTAATTTGTATTACAAGAGCAATTTTAAGAAAAAGTAAAATTATTATTATGGATGAAGCTACTGCAAATATTGATTATGAAACAGAAGAAATTATTCAAAAATCTATTTCTGAATTACTTAAAGGAAGTACTGTTCTAACTATTGCTCATAGAATTAAAACCATTATTAATTATGATATGATTTTATGCTTAAATCAAGGAAAAATCGAAGATTTCGATTCTCCTGATAATTTAATTAAGAAAAAAAGTGGAATTTTCTATGAATTGTATTTTAATTCTAATTTATAAGAAAAATTAAACATTTCATTTTTTTAATCTTTTAATTTTTTATTGTTTAAAAAAAAATAAAAAGTCAAATTTTTTTAAATCTACTCTTAATAAACTTTTATTATTTTTTAATTTATTTTAACTGAAGAAATTGTCATCATAAATAACAAAATTATTGGAATTATATACTCTAGGAATTGATTCATAAAGAGCTTGTGCCATTTTGAAAATCAAGGTAACAATAGAAGTAACAAATCCAAAATTAAATTGATAAATAACATTAACCATTCTTTTAACATATCCAAAATATTCTTGAAATTTAATATTAAAATCATATTGCAAAATATAATCTTTAATTGTTTTAAAAGAGTTTTCAATGTCTGCCATAAATTGAGATTCATCGGTATTTGTGAAAAACTGTTTAACTTTATTAAGGAAATTTTCAATTTGGGACATAATTGAGTCAATATTAATACTATCTGCAATTTCTTGTGATTTTTCATATATTTTATCATAATATTGCATTAAATATTGATAATATTCATCACTAATATATCCTTTGAAGTAACTAATCCAATTTTTTATTAGCTCAAAATATAGTTTTAAATTTTCTCTTTTTAAATTTGAAACATATCTTTCAAGAACGAATCTGGTTATTTTCAATATTGCATTAATATCTATTAAAGGAAGAACTTTATTTTTAAAATTATTGAATACTTCTTTGATGTTTCTTTTCATTTCATCATCAATATTCACTTTTGTTCTAATTTCATCTTTCAATTCTTTAATCTTATCAGAATACATATCCTCAGTTAAATCTAGATTTCTCATCAATTTTTTTAAAGCTTTTTGAAATGCATTTTTTATTTCTTCAATAAGTTTAATAAACTCTTTTTCATCGAATTTTTGAACTTCTCTTTGAAACTCTTTTCCAAAGTTTTCAATTGCTTTCTTAATATCAGCTCTATCTAATTCTCTTAAAAATTTGGCATAATCTTCATAAATATCTTCTTCAAATTTATAAAATCTTATACCCATCAATCCTCTTCTTAATTCATATATGAAATTTTCTAATGTTTCATCAAAATAATTTGATGCAAAAAATGCTCTTTGATTATCAATATCAGTTTTTACTAAATCAACGAAATAATCTAAGTTAAAGTCATGTAACCAAACTTTACATTTTTCAAAATAATCAATGAAAATTTGACTTAATTGAGTGAAATTATATTTTGATAAATAATTCTTTAAACTTTGAAGGGCTTGAATTATATTTGTAAAGAATTGTTCATATTCTCTTGCTTCAAAATATTCTGTTGTTTTTTTGCAATATTGAAGATATAAATCCATTCCTTTTTCAAAATATTTTTTTGCTTCATTTATAACAGTTTCAAAATCAATTACTTCATTGGTCTTTCTTAATTTTAAATTGTGTTCTAAAAAATGACCGTTCAAAACTAATACAATAAGTGTTAAAGAAATGAATGCTCTCATTTTTTTTTAATTATAATTTAAAGATTGCAATTAAATATTAATTTTTGTTGATGTTTAATTATTAATTGTATCATTATATATAATTATTTTTTTAATTATTTTAATAATAAAAATAGTTTATTGTTCAAAGTTTTGTTAAGTTACTACTCTTAATAATATTTTATTTAAAATTTTTTTATATTTGAGATAAATATAAAGGAAAAGGAAGAAGAAATTCAAAGAAGCGAACTATAAAATTAATTCCAATTCCAACACACCTTTTAGCATATAAAGCATATTTATCAAGGAATGAATGAAAATTATAAGTCCTAAAGTCCTTTATCAAATTTGAGAGTTCAAGCTCCAAAGATTTTTGTTCATCTATTTTATTAATAAACTTTACTATCCAATCATATATATTCTTAAATAACGAATAATCAGGCTCCACAATATAATCTCCATTAAGAATAGTTTCAATTATTTTCATCAAATTATCTCTAAAATCTTTATTAATATATTCATTCTGTACTTCTAATAATTCTTTTAATAGTCCTTTAATTTTTTGCATTGCTGAGGATTTCAAAATACCTCTAATTTTATCAACAAAATATTTAAGAACTTCTTTTACTTTTTGAATGTTTAATTCTTTAATAAAGGGAAAAACATTTTCATTTAATTCAGTATATTTAGCTTCTTTAGAAAAATCTGTATAATTTAATTTAATATATTCAATTGCTGATTTAATAGAATCAAAAGTTCGAGTAATACCTCCTCTGGCTTCCCCTCTTCCTCTAACCATATCATATTTTATTTCTGAAATATCTCTCTTTATTCTTTCTTCTGTATAACTTTCTTTTTTTTTTAGATTATCTAATCCTTTCACTATATCTAATATAATTCTTTCTATATCATAATTTTTAATCTCTTCTTCAATTTTACTTAATTCATTTTTTATTGCAGTTATATTTAAATTGTTGATATCATACCTCAAATCAGATATCATTTTTTCAAGCAAGTCATTGAATGTTGTGGTATTTACATAATTTACAAAACTTTGAATTTCTTCAACAACATAATTGAAAACAGAGTTATAATCAAAATCTTGAATTTTATTTCCAATATCATATAAATATTTTTTTAAGTCTTTTCTGAATTCATAATAAGTTTTTTTTTTCATGGTATTTATAAATAGTGAAGTAGAATTTTTAAAAATATTAAATAATTCATCATTTATTTTTGTTTGAATGAAATCCATTAAACCAGATGTCATATCATCTAATTTTTTAAATAGTTCAGTAATATATTTTTGGGGTTCTGATTCTGATAAAGTTTCTGAATTCGAGTTTAAGAAAACACTATTAGATACTAATGTTATAAGTAATAATGGAATAAATGCTCTCATTTTTTTAATTATAATTTAAAGATTGCAATTAAATATTAATTTTTGTTGATGTTTAATTATTAATTTTTTCATTATTTTTTAGATTATTTCTTTTATTTCATGTTTTTATTTATATATTATATATTTTAAAAAATAAATTTGTTTTATTGAATTTTAAATCTTTTAATTTTTAAGTTTAATATTATGTTATATAACTTTAATTTTTTATTTAACAGTATTAATTTTAAAATTTTGTTTATAAAAAGTAAAGCAAACTATTTAGATATTTTTATCATTTAAAAACCATATCCTTTTTTTTTAAATTTTTATATTTTTTTTCATGATTAAAATAGATACTAATGATTCTGATTCACATAAAATATATTTCAAAATTTCTTTTGAAATTCAGTACCCTTCTTGGTATTAATAACGATTACACCAAGTATAATTTAAAATAAATTTTAATCGTTTTTAAGACATTTTTTAATTTTTAATTACATAAAATTTTCAAAGTAATCTATATCTAAAACATTTAATTGTTAATTAAATTAACAATCAATTAATTAAGAAGAAAATAATAAAAAATCAATGAATTCAAAAGGTAATAATGAACATAAAAAAAATATGGGAAAAAGAAAAATAGAAATAACAAAAATAGAAAATAGACTTAATAGTCAAATAACTTATTATAAAAGGAAAAAAGGATTAATTAAAAAAGTAATGGAACTTTCATTATTATGTGATGTAGATATTTTTTTAGTAATTGTTGACCATAAAGATCGTTTAAGTGTTACAACATCAAAATCTTCAGCTGAAGATTTTATAAAAAAAAACTTAATTAACTTTAATAAAAAGGTAATTAAAGAAAATTATAATTTAAATGATTATAAAAAAATTTTTTGTGGAGAAAAAGAAAATAATTTTAATGATGATATTGATGAAGAAAAAATTGAAAAAAAAACAAAAAAAGAAAATAAGGAAAATCCAAAAGATTACTATTTAAGACAAAATAAATTAAAATCAAAAAGTATTTCAGATATTAAAACTAAGAAAAAATTTAAAGTTTCAATTCCTCAATTTTCTTTAAAAACAGGAAATACATCTCCTTCAATAAAGCAGAAAAATACATTAAGTAATATAAAGCAAAAAATAATAAAACCAGAAAGTAAAATAAATGTCTTAAATAATAATGTGGAAGAAGAAATAGAATCAAAAGAAATAAAGAAAAAGAATGAAGAAAAATTAATTCGTTTTGAAAGAATGCAATCACCAAATTATTTTAAAACAACTCAAATATTTTCTCCTTTTAATCCAAAAAATTTTGATGGTTTTAAAGCACCAACTCCTTTATATACACCAAAACCTAATAATGATATTTATAATATGGTTAATATATATGTTAATCAAAATACACCTGATTATATTAATCAAAAGAGAAAAAGAAATTTATTAAATGATAGTTTTGGTGTGAGTCCTATTGTTCCTAATATTTCTTTTAATAAATTAAATACTCCTAATTATAATTCTTCAAAAATTGATAATTCGAATTTATTAAGTGGAATTAGTAAAGATAATGATAATTTGTTTAATTTTGAAGGAATTGAAAAACAAGATGGAATTTAAAAATGTGTTTTTTTGAGATTTTTTATTTTTTTAAATTTTTTTTAGAATTATTACATGAAGTCATCTTTATATTAATGTCATTGGGTATTGAAAATAATTAATGTTTGGTTATGAAATCATATATTTATTAAATTTATTCATAAATCTTTTCTTAATTTTTTTTTTTTTCATATAAGTAATTTTATGATTATTGAGCTTCTTATTCTATTTCTTCATATGTATTTATTCATAATGACTATCTTTCCTTTTTTTATTACACTATTCACTTTTTTTTATTTGTATTATTACTTCAAAATTATAAATTGATTTAAATTTCAAATATAAAAAAATATTCCAAAAAAAGAAGTATTAAATATAAAAAATGCATCATCATTTCTAAAATCAGAGAAGAAATAATAATATATAATATATCTTTAAAAAGAAATATGTAAATGATTTATATAAAAAATTGTTTATTATAAAACAAAAGAATTCTGAAGTTTAATTTAGAATTTTATTTTAATAAAAAATTACTTTTTTAAATATTTTTGTATATAATATGAAAATTAAAGAAACAATTGATAAGAAAATTACTAATATTACATTGTCAAAAGAAATAGTTAAACATGAAGGAAATATAAATTGTTTATTATTATTAAAAGATAATCGTTTAGCATCATGTGGTTGTGATAGTAAAATAATAATATATAAAGAAAAGACATATATAATAGATTTAATAATAGAAGAACATTTTGATGATGTGAATTATATTACTCAAATGAAAAATGGAAATTTAATATCTTGTGGTGAAGACCAGAGAATTAAAATAATAAAATTATTTGAAAAAACATATGAAGTAGAACATACTTTATATTTATCTAATCCTGTTTTCTTTATTGTAGAAAGTGAAGATGATTATTTAATTTCTTGTTCTAAAGGAATTACTTTTTGGAAAAAAAATAAAGAAAATAATTATGAAACTTTAAAATGTTTAAAAGATTATTGTTCTAATATATATTATATAATTGAATTTAAAAAGAATTTTTTTGCTTTTTGTTCTTATAATGATAAAATATTTGATTATTATAATTTAATTGATAATAAAAGTGAATTTTCATTAAATAATATTGATAATAATCCTTGGTTTGCTTCAATGATAAAATTAAATGAAAGACTTATTGTTATTGGAGGAAAAAATAATATGACAATAATTAATATGATATGTTATCAAATTCAATTGGTTGTTGAAACTGATGATTCTATATTTTGTCTTCATAAATTAAATGATGATTATTTAATTTCTGGAGATATAGGCAAAATTAATTTATATTATATAAAAGATGGAGAATGGATTAAATCTTCAGAAAATAAAAAAGTAAGTTTTACTGTTTTGTCTTCTATAATAAAAATTAATTCTTATCAAATTGCAATGGCATCAGATGATAATGTAATTAAAATATATAATATAGATAATAATTAATATTTTGATAAATTTTTAAAATAAAATATTATTGTATTTTTTTTAAACGAAAGTATTATTTTTTTTACTTGTTAATAAAAATTTCATCTCAAAAAAGATATAATATTTTATATAATGGAAATTCACCTTGTTTATAAGGTTAACTCTTTATTTTTTAATTTTTTTTACATAATTTCTATTTATAACATAAAAGAAATAATAATTAATATATTATTTAATAATTATAATTTATCATTTAATTTTGAATATTATCTTCAATTATTTTGTAAATTTGAGAATGATTTATTTTTGAATCTAAATTTTTAAAAATAAAATTCTGAAATATTGTTTTTAATAAATTTTCAAAACATTTATTTAATTTAAAGAAAATATGTTTATCTAAACTTAATTTCAATTTATCAATTAAATCTTTATTGGTAAATCTATTTTCATCATCTGTAAATTCACTTATAAACTGATTTATCAATTTTATAGTATTATTATTTTTTGCTTCTATTTCAATTAATTTCAAATCATATTTTATAGTATCATAATCTAAAGAATTAATGTAATTTATAGATTCATTTGTAATAATTTTTTTTAATGATTCTTTAAAAGTATTTAAAAGTGTATTCTCAACGTTTTCAAATTCAATATTAGAATCATTTTTATTATTTTCAAATTCTTGATTAAATTTATTTTCTAATATTTTTTGAATTATTGTTAAATAAAGAGAATAAAAAGTTTTTGGAATTGAATTTTTAGTTAAATTAATTAAATCCTTCAATCCAAAAATAGGAACTTTAATTTTATTATATTCATCAATCATAATTTCACTTTCAATTGCTTCAACAGAAATATATGAAATATCTCTAATTTTAAAATATTCTTCTAAATATTCTTTAATTTTGTTTAATGCTGTTTTACTCTTTGGATCTTTTCCTTTTAAATGAACAACAATAATATTAAAATTTTTAGCAGAATAAATTTGATATAATTGAATTAAATTCTTAACTTCAATATCAGAAAATTCATTTCCATCAATACAATACCAAATTCCATGAATAAATTCATTATAATTTCCATTTTTCTTTTTTCCTTCAATAAAATCTTTAAATTGTTGAATATCTAAATTATTATCTCTTTCTTTTTCAAATCCTTCAGAATCATATAAAGTTAACCAAGATAAATATTTTTTATTATTATAAGGTGTAAAAACTTTTTTTTTTTCTTTTTTACTATTTGATCCTGTTTTTCCTTTTTCTTTATCTGATAATTTTAATATTGAATTAATTAATGTTGTTTTTCCTATTCCTGAATTTCCTATTACTAAATAATTAATATGATTTTTTCTTTTTATTGTTTTACTATCTTCATCATTTAATAAATAAAAGTTTTTCAAATTAATGGTTTGATTTAATAATAATTTTTCAATGTCTTTTGATAATAAATCATAATTAAAATAATCTTTAATACTTTTTTCATCATTAAAATCTAAATTATTGATTAAATTATTGATATTTTCATTGATTAATTTAGTATAGTTGTTAATAAGTTTTTTACCTTCATCTTTATCTTTTTTCTTTTCATAAATTTCATTTCCAATTTCAACTAAAAATGCCGAACTAGGAGAATCATACTTTGAAAATGTTGATTTCATTGATTTAAGTGGATTTCTTGATAATGGACTTAAAATTGTTGATAAAAGAAATGTTGTTCCTGCTGCCATCATTCCTAAAATACCTGCCATATTTTTATATTATTATCATTTTTAAATCTTATTTTATATTTTTTTTAGATATTCTTAAATTATTTTCTTTATATTTAAAAAATATTTTTTAAAAATAGGAAACCCATTTATTTTTTTTAAAATTTATTTTTTTCTTTTATTTTGTTATTAAGTAATTATTTTTAAAAAATATTAATATAAAAGGATTGGGCTCAATCCCCAATAATTGATTTAAATAAAATCAATTGAAATTATAAATTCATTATATTAAAGTAAAAAAAGTGAAATTAAAATATTAACCTCCAATTAAATATTAAATAAATATATATATTTGTGTAAGAAATAAACAATAAATATATGAAATAAAATTATTTTTATATTTTTGATAAAAAATATAAAATAATTTATCTTTTCTTGTTTAATAATATTTTATTATTCAAAAATTGACTAAAAAGGGAAATTATATATTAAAATGGGTAATTATTGTGAAAAATCATTCAAATTTTAAGAAGTATTATTGAATTCATTATATAATGAATGAGTGAATAGTTTTTTCAAATTTATTTTATCAAATATTATTTAGATTTAAAGAAAAATAGAAGTATAAGTAGAAAAAGTGATAAGGGGAAATTTCAAAGAAATCAAAATAATACTATTATATCATTAATA
>JAEEGK010021714.1_pt1 | contig 13546 bp, 8 predicted proteins | sample 8958771 | NCBI WGS metagenome assembly JAEEGK01 (sample SAMN16246547, study PRJNA631951) | gut metagenome | biome: gut microbiome; feature: rumen; material: SC-attached | host: Bos | place: Iran: Karaj | collected 2018-10 | reverse complement strand
AATCCCCAATCCCCAATCCCCAATCCCCAATCCCCAATCCCCAATTATATGTTTATTTTTAATAAAATTATTTAATAGATAAATGTTAAAAAATTTATAATTTTAATTATTTATTTTAAATTTAAAATTTTTATTAATTATTATTATTATATGAATATTTTATTATCAAATGATACTTTAAATAAATTAGGTATTTTATTAACAGATTTATCAGAAGGCGAAAAAGATGTTGAAATTTCTAGAAAAATTTTAAATGAAAATTTCGATTTTGATCCTTATAAATTATTTAAATTTTTAGATAGAAATAATAAAAACAAATTATCAATAGATGATATAATTTATTATATGAATATTAAAAAAAAATTTATTTCAAATTCAGAAGCAAAAAAATTATTTTCATTTTATGATGAAGATTTAGATGGAGAATTAACATATTTAGAATTCATTAATTTAATTCAATCTTCAACAAAAATTTTATTTTTAAACGGAAATTTATATAACAATAATAATAATAATAATAATTTATATATAAGTGAAAATATTGATTATTCATTTATAAATTTATTAGATAAAGAATTAAATTTAATAAGAAGAATAATCATTTTGTTAGAAGATATTAAAAAACAATTTGATTTTAATATTAAAAGTTTATTTGATGTTTTAAAATCATGGACATGTATTACATCTGATGGTTTAGATAAATTTTTTTGTAATATTGTTCAAAAACATTATGAAAAAAATTCTAATTTTATAAGAAATATTATAAAACGTTTAGATATTAATAAAGATGGTAGAATTGATTTAAAAGAATTTTCTATTTTTTTCCAAGTAAATGAAATTTCTCAAAATGAAACAAAAATGTTTAATTCAAATTTAAATAAAATCGATTTTATAGCTGAAAAAAAATTTTATGAATTTATACATGATTTAATCGATATTGAAGAAAAAATAGAAAATTTAAAAATTGATCTTTCTCTACGAAATGATTTTAATATAGAAAATATTTTTCGTTATTTTGATTATGATTTCAAAGGTTATATCCTACCTGATGATTTTCTTTTTGGTTTAAAAAAATTATCTTTAAATGTAAATAAATTTGACATAAATTTATTATTTAAAAAATATGATAATAAAATGAAAGGTCAATTAAATTATTGTGATTTATTTGATATGTTAACACCATTTCAAACAGATTATAGAAATATGATAGAAAATAGAAAACCAATTGAAGGAGAATTTATGTTAAGCACAAAAATTTATTTTATAAATTTAATTAAAAGTTTAATATGGTATGAAAATAAAATAAATAGCATGAGATTTTATTTTAATTCTATTAGAAAAAGAATAGTAGAAATTTTTACAAGAATTGATAAAAATAATAAAGGTTATTTTGATATTAAAGATTGGGAAAATTATTTAAAAGAAATGAGAAATGTTATTTATAATAATAATACTAATAATATTAATAATAATTGTTTTAATGAAAGTTTTATTGGAAAAAATTTAGTTTTTATTAGATTAGATAAAAAACGTTTAGGAAAAGTTGATTACATTGATTTAATAGATGAATTAACACCAATTGAAAATAAATTTTAATTATTTTTTATTTAATTTAATAATATAAATTTAATTTAATATTAATTATAATAATTATAATAGTTAAAAAAATTAAATATATTTAATTTTATTTTTAATTTAAAAATTAAATGGATTCTAATCCAGAAAATATAGATAATAATAACATTATTAATAATAATGATAAAAAAGATGACAAAAATATGATTATTAAAATTCAAACTCTCGATAATACTTTCACATTAACTATTCCAACTATTTATACAGTTCTTCAACTAAAAGAAAAAATTTCCGAAAAATATAAAATTCCAAAAAATAATCAAAGATTAATTTTCCAAGGAAAATTAATGAAAGACAATGAAAAATTAAGTTTCTATAAAATAACTGATGATTGTGTAATTCATTTAGTAGCAAAAGCACTAGAAGAAAATAATCCACAAAATAATATTAATAATAATAACAATATTAATTCTTCTTCAAATAATAATAACAATAACAATAATAACAATCAAAATAACAATAACAATCAAATGGAAGAAATTTTCCCAATCATTCAAATCCCATTTCGATCCAATCTTCGTCGTAGAAGATTAATAATGCCTCATTATGACATGTCAGAATGTTTCGAAGCATTATATCAAAATATACTCGCAATAGACAATTTAACAAACTGTAAAAAACCCTATTCAAAAAACGACAATAATTACATAGAATGTTTCGATTTTAATAAATCTCAATTTCATATAGGTCAATGGGTAGATGCAAAAGACACAATAGATCAATGGTTAGAAGCTCAAGTAATTCAAGTAAAAGATAATAAAGCATTTATTCATTACAATGGATGGGGAGTTCGTTGGGATGAATGGATGGATTTTAATTCTCCAAAAATAAGAAATTTCAAAATTAATACTCTTCAAAGCCCAGTAAGCGCATATATGAGTCCTTATCCAGGAATTCCTTGCGATTCTAATGTTGAACCGCAACCAAGAAGCATTGATTCTTTTTTTTATCTTGAAAAATTAAAAGATTATTTAGAAAAATTACTTAAAGATATTTGTTATTTATTAGATTTAAGAAAGAAAAATATAAATAAAGAATTTTTTGTTTCTCGAGAAATGAATGAATGTGATAAAGAAATTTTGTTTAATTCTACTCAAATTATACCATTTATGGATAGAATTGGAAGAATGTTATGTGATATTAGTTTGCAGTTCTCACATTTAGTTGTTAATCCTACGTTTTATCCTTCTATTCTAATGGGTTATAAAAGAGAGGATATTTTTAAAGGATTAAATAATAAAAATGATAATTCTAATAAAAATAATAATGAAAATAGTAGTAGCGAAGTCAGTCAAACTTTAGAATCTTTTCCTATCAAAAAAGATACAAAAATTGTTATGAATAATAATACAATTACTAATAATAATAATAATAACAATAAAAATATTGAAAATAAGAATAATAATATTCAAACAAATAGTAATAAAAATAATATTAACAATAATCAAATAAATCATAATAAAAATATTGAAAATAAAAATAATAATAATCAAACAAATAATAATAAAAATAATATTAATCAAATAAATCATAATAAAAATAATGAAATTAATGAAGATATTAAATCAAAAGAAAAAAACAATGACAAAAAAATAATAGACAAAAATAAAACTCAATCATCACAAACACAAACAAATTCAACATCAAATTCTCAAATCAATAAAAACAACTATGAAAAAACCAATAATAATATAATCAACAACAATAATTCAATTAACATTTCAGAAAACTCAAATGATAATACAAATAATAATCAAAATCATCAAAATTTAAATCTATCATCAGTACCAACTCTAACTCATTCTCTTTCTCAAAGCTCAAATTCATTTCCAAATACTCAATCATATCAAAGAAGAAACAGTGCTAATCCTCCTAACAATACCATTAATAACATTAATCGTAATAATCGAAATAATAATAGAAGAAATAATCATCAAAATCCAACTCATATTCTAACTAATTTAGGTTACATTCTTTCTTCTTCTTCAGAAGAACTTCCTTTCATTCAGAGAATAATTTCATCTTATACAATTAGTGATAGAATTGTTAGTCCACATAGTAATATAATGCAATTTATTATGAATAGAAAATTCTTCCCTAGAGTTAATTTACAAATATCTTCATTATTATCACCTGGTGAAGTAATGATGATGACTGGATTTACACCAAATAATGAACCTAATTTTGATATTTATGTTCATACTATTGTTAGCAATCCAAGAAGAAATAGTAATAATAATAATCAATTAGTAGTCAGTGGATTCAGTGCGGATTATCATAATCATCAATTAATATTTGAAGAAAATATTAATAATACAAATAATAATAATAATACTATTACTAATAATAATAATACTAATAATAATAATACTAATAATAATAGTAATAATAATAATACTAATAATAGTAATAATAATAATACAGGACAAACTCAATTAAATAATAATAATAAATAATAAGATGAAAATAATAAATAAACATAAATTATTAATTAAAATGATAAAAATTATATAATATTAATATATTATTATTTTTTATTATTTTATATATATTATAATATTTTTTAAAAATTTTAATTTTTATATAAATAAATTATTTAAAAATAAAATATTTAAATAATGTCAGAAGAAAATGAAGAAAAAGAAAAAAAATTATTAGGAAATAAAAAGAAAAAAGAAAAAAAAGAAAAAAAAGAAGAAAATGAAGAAGAAAAAGATATTGAAGTAACAAAAGATGAAATAATAATACATTTAGATAATAAAAAAAGATTAACATTAAGAAAATTTAAAGGAAAATTATTAATTGATATAAGAGAATATTATTATGATAAAATGGATGGAACATTCAAACCAGGAAAAAAAGGAATTGCTTTAAATAAAGAAAACTGGGATAATATAAAAAAACATATTTCAGATATTGATGAAGGAATTGAAAACATGAAATAAATAATATTAATATATTAATTAATATTATAATATTAATTATATATATAAATAAATAATTATATATAAATAACAAAATTTATTAATTATTGACAACATTCTTTTTTTTCTCTTTCTTTAGTAATTTTCTTTTCTAAATCCAATTTATTTTGTGTTTTTTCTTTAAGTTTCATTTTATTTCGTTTATAAATCGTTTTATAAAAAGATTTAAATGTATCACTAACATTTTCATTATTTTTAGCGGAACATTCAGCATAACCATGCAAATTTTTATTTTTAACAAAATTAATAGCATTTTCTTTAGGAACCATTCTCCCATGTTCATAAATTAAATCACTTTTATTTCCAATTAAATAAATAATAATATCTTCATCAGTAGAATTTCTAATACAATCATACCAAAAATTTAAATTTTCAAAAGAACTTTCATTAGTAACATCATAAACAATATAAGCGCCATCTGCATTTCTAATATGACTAGTAGTAATTGATCTATAACGTTCTGCACCTGAAGTGTCCCAAATTTGAATTGAAAGTTTTTTTGTATTATCTTCTGGATCAATGTTGTCTATGTTTATATATGCAAATTCAACTCCTATTGTTGATTCCATTTCTTTATATTCTTCTCCTAATAAACGACGAATAATGTTCGTTTTTCCTACATTTACATCTCCTATAACAACTATTTTTATTAAATATTTGTTTTCTTCTGGGGTGAATTTTAATGTGTGTTTCATTATTAATTTTTTTTTGAATTATTAATTAATTTTTATTTCAATACTTTTATTATTATTTTTAATTTTTATGTTTATGTTTTTTATATTAAATTAAAATTTAATTTTACATTAAATTAAAAAAATATGAAAAATAATTTTTTATACTTTCTTTTATTTATATCATTCTTTTCAAATATTTTTACACAAAATGATAATTATGAAGAAATGTGGCTTTCATTTCCCGCATGTCATATGGGTCGTTTACAATCTCCTGTTAGATTAAATATTTCAGAAAGCAAATATAGTAACAGTTTTTCAATTGTCTATCAATATTTTGATAAAATTATATTCAAGGACACTGAATCCGCAAATTTTCATTCTCAATCTAAACCATCAAGAAAAATAGAAGTTAATAGTGGTAGTGGATATATAAATTTACAAAGAAATGGTGTAATAAAACAATATTCTTTCGATCATGTAGAAATGTTTCGTGGTTTACATAAAGTTGAATCTAGTAAAAGTGAGTTTGAAGTACATTTAATTTTCAAAAAAGAATTGGGATTTTCAACAAATCAAAACCAATATAGAAGAATCACTGATACAAATAATTATCTTGCAATTGTTTTGAGATATAATAAAACAGAATCTAAAACTGCAACTCAAACTTCATCAATTCCATTAGCTAGTGACGGTGGATTATTAGATGCAATATTTAATAATACAGGAATAAATTTTAATAATTTTCCAATTTTTGATAGAAGAGCTTTTTTTTATGAAGGTTCACAAATTTACAATCCTTGTTCTGAAGATTATAATTATATTGTTTTATATGATACATTTAAATCTTCTAAAGATGTTTCTGAAATTGTTTCACAATATAATTGGGCTGTAAGAGAATTTGCTCATTCATATGATCGTCCAATTTATAGAAATTTTATGAATTATACAGAAACGATAAGTTCAGGATTTCTAAAAATAAATTTAATAAAAATTATTGGTTTTCTCTCAATAATTTTATTATAATTTTTTCAAAAAAAAAATAATATTGATATTATTAAATAATATTAATAAATATTTAATTTAAAATTTATCAAAGAAATAAAATAAATTAAAATAAATAAAAAAATATAATTAAATAAATAACTTAAAAAATATGGAATATTTACCAGAAGATCCAAATGAAAATGACATAAAAAACAAAGAAAAAACAGAAAAACGTTTAAAAGAATTTCGAGAATACATTGTAGATAAAGGAATAGTTTTATCATTTGTAAAAGTTTTATTGAGTTTAAAATACGCAGATAAAAAACCAAAAAATCCAATTAAAGCAATCAGAGAATTTTTTGGTAAATACAAAGATCCAAGATGGGATGAAATGGGCGCATTAAAAGAAAAAATTATTTTATACAATAACGAAAATGCAAAATTAATAGAACAAGCTTTGAAATTAGAAGATGAATTAAAAACTTTAACGAGAACGAAAAAAATAGATCAATTATATAATTCAATTGAATTAGATAAAAATGGTTTGATTGGCTCAAAATATTTAATTGAAAAATTAAGTGGAAATAAAAAATTTGATGTAGATGAAAAATTTGAAAAAGATGGTTTAATTAAATTAATTGAAACTATTGTTGAACCACATTCAGATGAAGAAAATGAATTAATTGAAAAAATGACTGAATCTTTGACCGGAGAAAATCCTGTTTATAAAGAAGATTTAGAAAATCCACTTTATTTAAAAATTGTTCAATATTTTAAAGATTTAAAAGAAGCTAATAAAGAAGCACAAAAAAAGAAAAAATAATTTTTAATTATTATTATGTTATTTTATATATTATTATAATAAAAAATTTTTTTATTAAAATTTAATAAGAATTAAATTTATTTATATATTAAATTTAAAAAATAAAAAACATTTTTATTTTTTTTATTTGTTTTTATTATTATTATCTAAAGCTTCAATAAAATTTTCTAATTCTACTGTTTGAAATATTAAACTAGAAGGAATAATTTGAATGAAATTTTTTGAAATTTTTACATAATTCATTAATTTAGGTAATAAATAATTTAAATCAAAAATGTAATGAACTACTGAAATTGCAACCAAAGTACTTAATATAAGATAAGCAATATGTTTTTTTTCAGATATTATAGAATCAAAACAATTATGAATAACATTATCAATGACCGGAATAACAGGCATTAAATAATTATCATTTATAAAAGTAATATAATCATATTGAAAAATACTAAAAATTTCATAGCCAGAATAATTATTATCTTTTTCAAAATTATATACATAAATATCATATATTGAATGAATAATATCTTCAGCAACAGAAATAAGTCCACTTGTGCTATTTATTTGATTTTTTTCAGTCATTGAATAATCAAAACATTTTTTATATTCATCAGTGTCTTTTTCAAACATTGTTAAACAATAATCTTGATTAAATCTATTGTAATAAAAATCATTTAATTTTGGAAATTTTTCTAATGTTTTTATTAATGTTTTATAATATGTTTCATTTATTATATTTTTAGCATCATAATTAGTTGTATTATGACAATTTGTTACTAAGCATTTTGTTTGAATTATTTGAACGTTTAATTTTATAAATATTTCTAATAAATAACTTTCTGATTCCATCAATTCATTTTGACTTTTTATTAATTCATTAATATTTATTGCTAAAGAAATTAAAGAAAAAATTGTTATTGAAGCAATAAGAAGAATTAAATATTTAACTTCAGTCATTATTTTTAATGTTATTATTTCTTTTTTTTCTATATTAAATTCAATATTATCAAAATTATTTTTATCTTTTTCATTATTATTTTTTATTGATGAATCTTTTAATGTTTCATCGAATGATTTATAATCTAGAAAATTTTCATTATCAAAATTTTTATGTTCTAATCTAAAATCAATTAAAGAATTTATTTCAAATTTCATGCTATAAAATTCTTTAAATTTTTTTAATTTTTTTAACATTAATTTTATTTTTTCATATGAAATTTTTGATATTTTTTTAATGCCATTGCTCATTCTTCTCTTTTCATATTCAATAGTAAAATAAAATAATACACTTATAATTAATGCAATAATAACATAAATAAAAATTATTATATTTGATCTACTATTATTATCTTTACTTATTCTTTTAAACATATTTAACAAAATTGGATGAGTTGTTATTAAATTATTAATAATATAATTATAACCTCTTTCAATTACATTATATTTATTATAATAAATTTCATCTAAATTATCTTCATTTATATTATAAATTGAATCATTTAAAGTAAATTTATCATTTTTATATAAACAATAAGAATTATATAAATTTTGTTCAATAATAAAAAAATAATATTCATAAAGATCATATGGAATATTCATATAAGATTCAATTTTAACTTTAATCCAATTTAGTTTAGAATTTCTTAAATACAATGAAATTTTCTCTAATGATGTTATATAAAATAAAGATTCTGTATACAAATTTTGAAGTGAATTTTTTTTCCTTTCAAAAAATGTATTTTCATCTTCTTCTATATGAAAATAAATATATGAATAATTATTAATTTTAATATCAAACATAGAATAAATATCAAAAATAACATTCATAATATTTGAAACATTAATTATTAAAAGAATGTAATAATTATTGAAAAGATTTATTTTTAATAATTCATCATAAATTTCATTACTTTCATTTAAAAAAGAATAAAAAAATAAAATAGTTATTAAAATATAAACAAATGAAATTGTTTGTAAATATTTAATTGCATTTTCTTTAAGTTTTTGATGAAGAATATTTGCTCTGGTTTCTTCAATTCTATTTAATTTCGATAAATCATTATTGTAGCTTGCATTTGCAGTTTGAGAAGCATTTTCATCAAAAACATTTTTTTTCGCATGATTTCCTAAAATATTACTATATAATTTAATAACATCAGAATTTTCTTTAATTTTATTAATAATATTTTCATTTTTATCATATTTATCATAGAAATAAAAAATATTATTTAAAAATTCATTACATTCACTTTTATTTAAATCATAAGTTAAATTAAAATCGCTAATTTTATTTTTAAAAAAATTTATTGCGTTATCATTTACGCCTGTTATAAATTCATCTTCGCTGGAACCTTCTTTTTCTGTTTTATTATCAATGCATCTAATCATATAACAATACTTATTTTTCCCATATAAAAATTTAGTAAAAGTAAAATTAAATTTATAAATTATTGATTCAGGTTTGTCTCCATAAAAATCAATTAAATTTTCAAGTTCTTCGTAATTTTTTTCTTTAAAAAATAGTTTGAATTTATTTAAAATTTTTAATAAACTTTCTTCATTATTTTCATTTCCATTTTTATTTTCAAATGAAATTATACTTTCATTTTCGTTGATTGTTAATAAAATATTATTATTAAATTTTTTTGTAATATTTAAACTTGGAATAAAAGGCGTTTTTGAATTTGGAGTTTGTTTATTAGTTATTTTTTCATTAAATTTAAATTTAATTTCTTTTGCTGATTTTGCTTTTTTTTCTAATAAACTATCATTTTCATTTTTTTCTTTTTGTTCATTGTCAAAAACATTATTATTAATATCATTTTTATCTTCTATTTTCATATGACTTTTATAGCTAGTAAATTTAGATAAATCAATTAAAAATTTTGGAAATTTTATTTCATATTCTAATTCAATATTTTCATTTATTTCAACATTGCTTGAAAATATTTTATCTTCATTATTATTATTATTATTACTTAAATTATCATTAAATGTATTTGTATCAATAATATCTGTGTAATCTTTAGATATTTCTAATTTTTTATCTTTATCTTCAAAATTACTAATATTCGAATTGTAAATTGTTTCAGATTTTTTTCGAATACTATTTTTTATTACTTTTTTTTGCCCAATTAAAAAAATTTTATAAAAATTCAAAAACTGTTTGCAAATCACATAAAAAGGAATTTCATTTTCAATAAATAAATATTTACTATGAATATGTAATTTCTCATTTAATTTCGAACTCATTGCTTGAATATTAAAATTATTATCAATTAAAATATTATCATCCGTTTTTTCTAATAAAATCATTGCAATATACAACAAAGAATTATTCAAAACAGGAAAAATTTTAATATATTTAATCAAAGTTAAAAGATGATTATTTTTATCAATTCCAAATGTTAATTTTTCTTTAAGATTAACCATGTCACTTTCACCTATATTATAATAATATTCCATATATTTATCATGTTCTTTTGCAAATATTTTTGGAATTAAATCATTTAATGATTTACCTTTTATTTTTGAATGTTTATATTTAAATATCTTTTCAAATTCATTATTAGCCATTTCAATTATTCCTTGTCTTTCTTTATCACCATTTACAATAGCAATTCCTAATTCAGGATTAAATAATTTATTATAATAATTTAAATTAAAATTTTCGTTATTATTTTCTCTTTTCATTTTGTAATTTTCTAAATTTCGTTTTAAATGATTATCATCATTTATATTTCCTACATAATCTAAATAATAATTAAATATTTCATTTATTCCATTGTATTTATTAAATAAATTTTCCCATAATTTATTTACATTTTTTTTACTTTTTAGTATTTCATCTATTGTGAAAAATACTTTATTATAATCTAATGTTTCATTTTTTTTTCTGTACTGTTCAAAAAAATTCCAAAATTTTATATTTAAATCAATGTCATTATTTATTTCATTAATGAAACTTTTTATTATTTTCACATATTCAAAATAATAAGAAACATTTAAATATTTTAATTTCATGCATTGCTCATTTGGTAATTTTAATTTTTCAGTTAAATATTCTTTAAAAATAAATTCCATTCTTTTAATTAAAAAATATTCCATAACATTTAATTTCATTCTCTTTATTTTTTGATAATAATAAAAACTAATACAATAATTACCAATAATTTTCAAATTATACAAACTAATATTTAAAATCATTTGAGCACAAAAAAAATTATTCTTAATAAAATAATTTATTATTATCATTATATAATGCTTCAAAAATATCTTATCAAAAATAAACGGTTTAGTTCTATCAGACCATTCATTTGAAATAGGTAAATATAATTTTTCCATTGTTTTTAAAGGACAATCACTCAATGGACATTCAATTGAATGTAATTGAATAATACTAACTAAAAACTTTTGATTTTCAATATTCATTTCAATATCAACTAATTTTTTATAAATCTCTTTTACATAATAAAATAAATAAAATTTACTATTTATTTTAAAACTACTTGTTTTTTTAAATAATTTATTTTCAAATTCCTTAAAAAATATATAAATTAAATAAAACATACAAATCCAAGACAATAATAAAAACAAAGCTTTTTCTGACATTTCAATGTAACTAAAAATAAAACAAAAAATTAATGTCCATAAATAATTTCCATAAATAATAAAATTAATTATTGTTGAAATTGTATCAAAAAAAGGAAATCTTTGATAAAAAAAAATCAATATTGCTAATGAACATATAATATTAATCAAAAAAAATATTTCTTTATATAATTCTTTTACTAATCCTGATGATAAATGTAAAATAAAATTTACTAATAAAACATAATTATCAAAAAAACATGAACATTTTGAATAAGGAGTTGAATAAATAAAAAAAGAATTTGAATAAAAAAGACATAAAAAATTCAATATTAAATAAATATAAATTACTGAAAAAGTTGAAATTGCAAAAGGAAAAATATTATTAGATTGATCACATTTAATTTCATTAAAATATGGATTAAATTCATTATTAAAACACAATTGCAAAGAAAAAATATAAATAACAATATTAAATAAAATATAAAATAAAAATTTTATCATAAAATTTAAGATTTGTAAATTAGTTGTATATAAACTTTTAAAATTAATAAGAAATAAACATATAATAAAATAAATTGAAAAAAATATTAAAAAAATAAATATTATATAAACTGAAATATTAAAATAATTTCTATCTCCTTTTAATAAATCACCTACTCTTAATATTTTTTCAATTGTATAATAAACTTTATCTGAAACATTGTCTTTTGGATAAAATGTTCCAATTTGTTCAGAAGCGAATGATGTAAATATTTGTAAACTAAAAATTAAATTAAAAAGATAATTTTCAAATGTTGATTCAAATTGATTAGAAACTAAAATGTGCATTAATAAAAAAAATTTATCTATTATTGTTAAATTTTCTTCATTATATAAAAGAATTTCTTCATTCATTAATTATTAATTTATTCTATTATTTATTTAAAAATATTATTAAAATAAAGTATAAAATAAATTTATTATAAATTGTGAACAAATTTATTTTTTTTTATTTAAATTTAATCCCTGAAATTGCAGTTATAGTTGTATCTTTTTTATTTGCTTCAAACGAAAAATACGAAAATGATAATGGATTCTTTTTAGGTTTTGCATCTTTTTTATCATTTATTTTATTTATCAATTTATTATTTTTATGCATATTTCCAAGAAATGATTTTTGTGATTGTGATGATAAAGACGAATCTTCCAAATTTTCTAATAATAATTCTCATAATGAAGGACCTTTAGAAGCAATAATTTCAATAATTTGCCTTATTATTGCTTATATATTTTATAAAAGTTATAAATCTCTTGGTAATATAGGAAGAATAATTTTATTTCATTTATTTACGGTTTTTTTTTCAATTAAGTCTTTATTTCTTATTTTTGATCATTATGAAGAAAAAGATTCTTTTATAAAATTAGTTATAATAGTGAATATTATTAATTTAGCATGTTTATTTATTTTTCCAATAACTTTTGGATTATATTATAAATGTAAAAAAAAAACAAATAATAATTTAATTAAACCAATTATAAAAAATAAAAATGATAATAATAAAACTAATAATAGTACAAATATAACATTAATTTCACTTGATAATAATAATAAAAATAATCTAAATAACAATAATAATTTTAATAATCCTGATAATGTAAATAATATTGTTTTAAATATAAATGAAAAAAATAATTCTGATATGATTTCAAATTTGCAAAATTTAAATAATAATTATGATCTTCCTACAAAAGAAGAAGTTGATAATCAAACAAAAAAATAAAATAATTTTATTTTATATTAAAATATAATAAATAGTATTAAATAAAAAAAAATTTTTTATAATAATTTAGAATATTTTAATATGAATTTATTGATA
>JAEEGK010021709.1_pt1 | contig 13550 bp, 10 predicted proteins | sample 8958771 | NCBI WGS metagenome assembly JAEEGK01 (sample SAMN16246547, study PRJNA631951) | gut metagenome | biome: gut microbiome; feature: rumen; material: SC-attached | host: Bos | place: Iran: Karaj | collected 2018-10 | reverse complement strand
CCGGGTTTGATGATTATCTTTACAAGCCCATTGAGATCGACAAGATGGAAAAGATCATAGTAAAGCATCTTCCCAGTGAAGCTGTTAAGATTCAGATTTAAAACGGAGCATTGATGAGCAAAAAGAGCGCAAAAATCTCTAAAATGAAAATACAGTACGATATAAGGCGGGAATCTTTCGGGTTTGTTTTACTGCTTATTATTGTGCTGTCCATAATTGCCATCGGGTTCAATCTGCTTACAAACAGGACCGAGCCTCTTGTTAATGCCGTTCTTCTTCTAAGTTTTGTTTTCGGCTCCGTCGGAATGGTCATTTTCTTAAAGAAAAAGTCGATCCGAATTCTTTCCGTGATAACCATATGTTACATAAACTTTATCGTAATGCCCGTTTTCATTTTCTTCGGTGCCACCACCAGCGCCAGTACCCCAATCTGGATTGCTGCGGGTATTATGCTCATGTTCCTCATTCTGGACGCGGCGGACTTCTGGTGGCTCTTTATCCTGACCGTTTATATTGAAACCTATCTTTATACCAGATTTTATCTTTGGGAAAGAAGGGATACCTATGTAGGCTCGAGAATGGGCTTCTTTATACTGTTTCTGGTTGCTTTTATCGGAACCGGTTTTTCTCTTATCGCAGTATTGCTGATGCAGGAAAGAAACTTTAAGATTTCCGAATCTGCAATCGATAAATCCCGTGAAATAGAAAGGTCCGCAGGAGCCGCAAAATCAAGATTCCTTGCAAACATGTCCCATGAGATAAGGACCCCCATGAACTCAATCATCGGGCTTTCGGAGCTTATCCTTAAAGAAGAAATGGATGATGTTACCAGGAACGAAGTCATGCTTATCAAACAGTCTGCCTATGACCTGCTTGATATCATTGATGACGTGCTTGTTTATTCAAAGCTTGATTCCGGGAAAATGAAGCTTACGGAGGAAGAATTTGAAGTTGTTTCTTTCTTAAAGCAGATCGTAGGTTCCATTAGCCTTGCAAGTGCCCAGAAAGACTTAAAGATACACATCGACATTGACCATAAGATACCCAAGACCCTTAAGGGCGATGATATGCGCTTAAGGCAGATCATAACCAGGATCCTCTTTATTTCTTTGTCCCTTACAGACAACGGACGAATTATGTTAAAAATGTCCTGCGAAAGAGATCCGGAAGACAGGATCGCCCATGTAAAATGTATCATATCCGATACGGGTGCGGGCTTATCGAAAGCCGATCTTGATGCCTTGTTCGGAGTTTACGATACGTATGATTCAAAGCAGAACAGTAACTTAAAGGGTATCGGCCTTAAGTTAAACATCTGCAGGGAACTGCTTTCCCTTATGAACGGAACCCTGGATGTAAGCTCCATCGACGGAATCGGTCTTCGTTCCGAACTTAACGTGGACTTCGGTATTGCGGATCCGGCTCCCATGATCAGCATCAACGAGACTTCCGGAAAGAAGGTCCTGGTATACGTTTATGAGAACAGGGAACTTGCCCAGTGGAAGAGCATCATGGAAGGCTTCAGGATACTTCCGGATTATGCAAATTCCTACTTTGCTTTTGATAAGTCTCTGCAAAAAACGGACTATGACTATATATTCATTCCGGACAAGATCTATCCCTCGGTTTCAAACCTGATTGAATCCTACAAGTGCGAGGAACACACCTATATCATCACAAATCCCGACAGGACCTACGGCGATTTCGACAGATGCAGGATCATATACCATCCCGTATATTCAGTTACCATTGCAGATGTGCTTAACAACAAGTGGAAGGCCGAAGACTTTGAATTTAAGGACGACACCCAGTATGACGGAAGCAAAGCAAAGATCCTTGTGGTGGACGATAACGGCGTGAACCTTAAGGTGGCTTCCGGTATATTCAAGTATTACAACATCGATATCGATATCGCAAAGAGCGGTGAAGAGGCCATAAAGAAAATGCAGTCCATCGACTACAATCTGGTGTTTATGGACCTGGTAATGCCGGAAATGAGCGGTTCCGAGGCCCTTCGCATAATAAGGGGCCTTAACAAACCTAATATTTCAGATGTTCCCGTCATCGCCCTTACGGCAAATGCAGGCGGAAACATCAGAGAAGAGATACTGGCGGACGGCTTCCAGGAATATCTTGCAAAGCCCATAAAGCAGCGATATCTCTTAAACTGCCTGCTGGATTTCCTTCCTCCGGGTCTTTTAAAGCGCGTTGCCAAGAAACAGGAAAAGAAAGAAGAGATTCCCGTTGTAAAGCCCGAAGACAATGTGCTTGATGTATCAAAGGGCCGTGCAAACATCGGAAACAATACGGAATCCTATTGCGCCATTCTTAATACCTATTACAGTGAAGGTTTAAGAAAGATAAAAGCCCTTCCCGACGAACTTGAGGCAGGAAATATTGCCCTGTTTACCACAGACGTGCACGGCATCAAGTCGTCAAGTGCCGCCATCGGAGCCACGGCGGTGTCCGCAATGTTCAAAGAACTTGAGAACGCGGGAAAGAACAACGATCTTGATTTTATCCACAAAAAGTATAATGCCTATATCGATTCCTTTAAGAAGATCCTTTCGGATGTTAAGGATTATCTCGTATCCCAGAATCGATTTGAGTACAAAGAAGTCACGGATGAACGCATTAAGAATCTGGAAGTGGAAGAACTGGATGCCGAAGGAATCCTTGTTTTGAGAGATCTTATAGACAGGATGGATCTTAAGGCCTGCGATCCCATTATGGACGATCTCGGTGCCCATAACTACGGTGAAGATATCAATTTCCAGATAGAGAAGCTTAAAAAGGCTTACGACATGTTTGATTTCCATGAGGTAAAGGTCGTGCTGAACGAACTGCTGGAGAATCTTAAGAAAGTCAACGCGGAAGATTGATGCTTGACAATACAAAAACCCTTTGTTAGTATGTGCTTGATAAAGGCCGTGAAGAGAATAAGTACTTTATTTCAATCCCTACAGAAAGATGCCGGTTGATGAGAGGCTCAGGTTAGTTGAACTAAAGGAATACATCTCGGAGCCGTGCACCGAAAGTATTTCGAGTAGGCTGCAACGTAGGGCATGCGTTAAATGTCAAGGTATGATAGTACCCGGTGAGGCGATGCGTGTGAGCGTATCGCGAATGTAAGGTGGTAACGCGGTTTAATTCGCCCTTCAACTTTTGTTGAAGGGCTTTCTCTTTATCCGGGTTGTTTACGCCCAAAGGGCAGAAAGGATTTAATATGACAGTATTTGACGAACTGAAAGAGAGAGGCTTGCTTGCACAGCTTACGGATGAGGAAGAGATCAAGAACCTCATCAACAACGGAAAGGCCGTATTTTACATCGGCTTTGATCCTACCGCAGACAGTCTTCACGTAGGACATTTCATGGCACTTTGCCTGATGAAGCGCTTACAGATGGCGGGAAACAGACCCATCGCCCTTATCGGCGGCGGTACCGCAATGATCGGAGATCCTTCGGGTCGTTCCGACATGCGTTCCATGATGACCAAAGAAACCATCGATCACAACTGCGAATGCTTCAAGAAACAGATGTCCAAATTCATTGAATTCGGTGAAGGAAAGGCCATGATGGTAAACAATGCCGACTGGCTGAGAGATCTTAACTACATTGAGTTTATCCGTGACATCGGAGCTCACTTCTCCGTTAACCGCATGCTTACCGCGGAATGCTACAAGCAGCGTATGGAAAAGGGCTTAAGTTTCCTTGAGTTTAACTACATGATCATGCAGAGTTACGATTTCCTGAGCCTCTTTGAAAGATACGGCTGCAACATGCAGTTCGGCGGCGACGATCAGTGGTCAAACATGCTGGGCGGTACCGAACTTATCAGGAGAAAACTGGGTAAAGACGCCTATGCCATGACCATAACCCTGCTTCTTAATTCCGAAGGAAAGAAGATGGGTAAGACCCAGAAGGGTGCCGTTTGGCTCGATCCCGAAAAGACTACCCCCTTTGAGTTCTTCCAGTACTGGAGAAACGTGGACGATGCCGACGTTATCAAGTGCATGAAGCTCCTTACCTTTATTTCCCTGGATGAGATCCATGAGATGGAGAAATGGGAGGGCAGCGAACTCAATAAAGCAAAAGAGATCCTTGCTTTTGAACTTACCAAGATGATTCATGGTGAGGAAGAAGCAAACAAGTGCTTAGAGAGCGCAAAGGCTCTGTTTTCAAACGGTGCAGGCGGAGACATCCCCACCACCGAAGTTTCCGAGGCAGATCTTTTTAACGGTACCGTTGATGTTATTGGACTTCTGGTCAAGGGCGGACTTGTGGCATCCAGAAGCGAAGGAAGACGTGCCATCGAGCAGGGCGGCGTAACCGTTAACGATGAAAAGATCACCGATATCAAGGCGGCATTCACTCTTGATGAAATTAAGGAAAAGGAACCCGTTGTAAGACGAGGTAAGAAAAATTTCAGAAAGTTTATCGTAAAATAAGATAATAAGGCTTTTCTAAAGACTGCCCGCAGATTATAATATATCTGCGGGCGTTTTTTATCTTTAACCGAATAAAACTCGGAGGGTTACACTTATGACGGATGCCGAACTTATCAAAGAAGCGATGGAAGCCAGAAAGAAATCCTATTGTCCTTATTCGAATTATGCCGTGGGAGCGGCACTTCTTACCAAATCCGGAAAGGTCTACAGAGGCTGCAATATTGAAAATGCTGCTTTTTCTCCCACAAACTGTGCGGAAAGGACTGCGATTTTCAAGGCCGTAAGCGAAGGAGATACGGATTTTGCAAGGATTGCCATCATAGGTGGAAGCGTTGATGGTCCCGTTGATTCCTATGCATATCCCTGTGGGGTATGCAGACAGGTCATGATGGAGTTTTGCAATCCCGAGACCTTTGAGATAATCGCCGCAATGAGTGAGGATGTGTACCAGATATTTACATTAAAGGAGCTGTTTCCGGAGGGGTTTGGGCCGGACAATTTGTAGGAGATGAATACTTATATTGTAATTGCCGCAGTGGTTGTGGGGCTTTTTCTTGCCTTCTTTTTCAAGGAATATTACGATGCGAAGTTAAGAGAAAGAGTATATTTAAGAGAGATAGGGGAAGGTTTTTCTTCCTTTGTGCTTAAGGACTATTCAAGCGACGAATTATCGAGGATCAAGACCCTTTGCGCACGTATTAACGATCCCGATACCGTAGATGACATTACAGCCTCGGATATAGAATTCGACAGGCTTTTTTGCTATTTCAATCATTCCGTTTCCTCACCCGGAAGCGAATATTTCTACTACAGGCTCAGAACGCCCATATATGACAAGGATGAAGTGTCAAGACTTGAACGAAAGGTCAGTCTCATCCTTGAAAATGAAGAACTCCGTAAGAAATTGCAGGCTGAATTTCTTTCCGTAGGTTCCATGAAAGGCGTAAGTTTCTGGGATTGCCTTGACCTGTTTTCCGATGTCCCGGTTAAGAGCATTGTCACCGATATTCTTCCGATCATCGGTATTTTTGCCGGTATAGGCCTTATGTTTGTCAGCGGCCCCCTGGGAGTGTTTGTCCTTGTTGCATCTCTTATCGTTAATATTCTTTCCCATTACAAGGCCCGGGGAGAGATCGATATTTACGTTGTGTGTCTCGGTTATATCGTCAATTTTTTAAACATAGCCGATAAACTGGCAAAGCACCATCAAAAGGACGGATTTGAAGAAACGGAAGAGATTTCAAAGCTTCTTTCGAAACTGTTTCTTTTCAGAAAAATAGCAAGGCTTGCGGTTAACAAGAATAACAATCATACGGGCACGGGTAATCCGCTGGAACTTTTGGGAGATTATCTTCGCATGATCTTCCATATCGATATCATCAGCTTTTACAGGTCATTAAAGACCTTAAAAGAACATAAAGAAGATATAGGTGAAGTTTATATGCTGCTGGGGAAGATCGAATCCTACGTAAGCATAGCGGCTTTAAGAGCCTCCCTTCCTGCCTGGTGCGTACCTGAAACCGCAGAGGGACTTAAGGGTGTAAACCTTTATCATCCGCTTATTAAAGATCCCGTGAAGAACAGCATTACGGTTAAGGATAAAAGTGTGCTGGTCACAGGATCCAACGCTTCGGGTAAATCCACCTTCCTTAAGACGGTGCTTATCAATGCTTTGTTCGCTAAATCTATAAACACCTGTCCCGCGGATGAGTTTTCCATGGAAGATTTCGCCATTTATTCATCCATGTCCTTAAGAGACGATCTCTTTAACGAGGACAGCTACTTTATGGTAGAGATCAAAGCCCTTAAGAGAATCATGGATAAAACGATCGAAACGGGCGGAAGAAAGGTACTTTGCTTCCTTGATGAGGTTTTAAGGGGTACCAATACCATCGAGCGTATCGCGGCCTGCGTAAAGATCCTTTCGACCCTGAAGAAAGCGGGAGCCACCTGCTTTGTGGCAACCCATGATATTGAGCTTACGAAGCTTCTCACAGAAGAATACGATAATTACTACTTTGACGAGAGCGTAACGGATAATGATATAAGCTTCAGCTACCTGTTAAAGAGCGGTTTCGCCACCACCAAGAACGCAATAAAACTGTTGTCACTTATGGGCTTTTCCGAGGACATCACTAAGGCGGCCGAGAACATGGCTCTTGATTTTGAAAAGAACGGAAAATGGAGGGTTGCCGATTGACCTTGACTAAAGTTACGATTTTTTCCGACGGTGCTTCCAAGGGTAACCCCGGCCCCGGCGGATACGGAACGGTCTTAAAATATAAGGATCCAAAGGGAGAGATTCACGAGCTGGAACTTACGGAAGGCTTTAAAGAAACCACCAACAACCGTATGGAGTTAATGGGTGTCATTGCGGGTTTTGAAGCCCTGAACCGGCCCTGTGAGGTTCTGGTGGTATCCGATTCTAAATACGTGGTGGACGCCTTCAGGGAACACTGGGTGGATTCCTGGAAAAAGACTGACTGGAAAAAGGGTACCGTTAAAAACATAGATCTGTGGGAAAGACTTTTAAGGGCAATGGAAGGACACAGGGTTTCCTTTGAGTGGGTTAAGGGTCACGCGGGGCACCCCGAAAACGAACGCTGCGATACCCTTGCATCAACCAGTGCGGAGAAAGCAAATGGCGAAGACCTCTAATCAAAAACAAAAGCTTTTAAGGCTTCTTGATATTCTTTCAAAAAAGACCGACGAAGATCACAAATTAAACAGCGCGGAGCTTATAAGGGAGCTTTCTTTTTACGGGATCGAAAGCGAGAGAAAAAGCATATATTCCGACATCGAAACCCTTATAAACATGGGCTATGATGTGGTTTTTGATCCCGCAAAGAAAACGGGCGGCTATTATCTTGCTTCCCGCTCCATTGACAAAGAAGAACTTTCTTTGCTGGTGGATGCCGTATGTTCTTCAAGGTTTATTACGGAAAAGAAGTCAAGGGCTTTAATCAAAAAACTTGAAGGCTTATTGAGCGAATATGAGGCAAAGGAACTTGACAGAGCCGTCTATATAAGGGACCGCATCAAGTCCGAAAACGAAAGCATTTATTACGGGGTGGATAAGATCCACGGTGCCATCACAAAGAACCGCAAGCTTACTTTCAAATACTGCGAATGGACCTTCAACAGGACCCTTGAACCCAAGCGCAGCGGATTTGATTATGTGGTAAGTCCCCTGATGCTGTCCTGGTCCGACAACAACTATTATCTTATTGCCTTTGACGAAAAGAGCGAAGAGATCCGCCATTACAGAGTGGATAAGATGAAAAATCTGTCGATCCGTGATGATTTAAGGAGTGATAGCGAGACCGTAAGAACGTTTAACCCCGTTGCCTATACCGAGAAGGTCTTCGGGATGTACGGCGGCAAAGAAGAAACCCTGGAGATCGAGTTTGTGGATTCCTATATCGGAGTGGTTTTCGACCGCTTCGGAAAAGACGTGATAATCAGAAAAGAAAGAGACGGTTTCTTTACCGCAAGGGTGCATGTGGCGGTGAGTCCGCAGTTTTTCGGATGGCTTTCCGGATTGTCCGTCAATGCAAGGATCGTGGCGCCCTCGGAGGTGGCTTCGGAATATAAAAAATTTTTGAAGAATACCCTTGCTTTGTATTGAATTTTTTGATTTGTTGTTTTATACTTAAGAAGCACAAGATGTTGTGCTTCTTTCTTTATTTCATTCAAAGTTTTGTATAAAATTGCATTTATTTGGGAGGAGTTATTGTGAGCGTTTCAGCCGATTCCAAGGATAAGATCGTCAACTACGGGGAAAAGTACAAACCCGAAAAAGAAATCTACGTTATCAAGAAGGACGGAAGCATGGAAATCTTCAATGTCCAGAAGGTGATCAACGCCATTTCCAAAAGCGCATATCGCGCACTTACCAAATTCACCAACGAAGAAAATGAAAAAATATGCAAATACGTGATCAAGCGCGTTGAAGAAATGGACCTTGACGAGGTTCCCATTCCCGTTATGCACAATATCGTGGAATCCGCACTTGAAGAGGTTAAGCCCATCGTGGCAAAGAGCTACAGGGATTACCGCAACTACAAGCAGGATTTCGTACGGATGCTGGATGATGTATATAAAAAGAGCCAGTCCATCATGTACATCGGAGACAAAGAAAACGCTAATACCGACTCTGCCCTGGTTTCCACCAAGAGAAGCCTTATTTTCAACCAGCTTAACAAGGAGCTTTACCAGAAGTTCTTTATGACCACGGAAGAGATCCAGGCCTGCCGCGACGGTTACATCTACGTTCACGATATGTCCGCCAGACGCGACACCATGAACTGCTGTCTTTTCGATGTTCAGAGCGTCCTTACCGGCGGTTTTGAAATGGGCAACATCTGGTATAACGAGCCTAAGTCTCTTGATGTAGCCTTCGACGTAATCGGTGACATTGTTTTGAGCGCCGCAAGCCAGCAGTACGGCGGCTTCACGGTTCCGAGTGTAGACCTTATTCTCGAACCCTACGCTCAGAAGTCCTATGACAAAGCAATAGAAAAATACAGAAGGCTCGGTATCGACGATGACACCGCAGCTGCCGAAGCTCTTTCGGATGTAACCAGAGAATTTGAGCAGGGCTTCCAGGGATGGGAATATAAATTCAATACCGTTGCTTCTTCCAGAGGCGATTATCCCTTCATTACCGTTACTGCGGGTACCGGAACCGGACGTTTCGCCAAGCTTGCCACCATATCCATGTTAAATGTCCGCAGAAGGGGACAGGGCAAGAAGGACTGCAAGAAGCCCGTACTTTTCCCGAAGATCGTATTTTTATACGATGAAAACCTTCACGGTCCGGGAAAGGAACTGGAGGATGTATTTGAAGCAGGTGTAAGATGCTCCGCAAAGACCATGTATCCCGACTGGCTGTCACTTACCGGTAAGGGTTATGTAGCCGGAATTTATAAACAATACGGAAAGATCATTTCTCCCATGGGTTGCCGTGCTTTCCTTTCTCCCTGGTATGAGCGCGGAGGAATGCATCCCGCAGACGATCAGGATGTTCCGGTATTTGTGGGCAGATTCAACATCGGTGCCGTTTCTCTTCACCTTCCAATGATCCTTGCGAAGGCGAGAAAGGAAAGTAAAGACTTTTACGAGGTGCTGGATTATTATCTTAACCTTATCCGTCAGCTCCATATCAGGACCTATGCATATCTTGGGGAGATGAGGGCTTCCACCAACCCGCTTGCTTACTGCGAAGGCGGTTTCCTGGGCGGACACCTTAAGTTAACGGACAAAATCAAGCCTCTTCTTAAGTCGGCCACCGCCAGCTTCGGAATCACGGCTCTTAACGAACTTCAGGAGCTTTATAACGGCAAGTCTCTTGTAGAGGACGGCGCCTTTGCTTTGGAAGTCCTTGAATATATCAACAAAAAGATAAGCGAATTCAAAGAAGAGGATGGAAATCTCTACGCCATCTACGGAACACCCGCAGAGAGCCTTTGCGGATTGCAGGTTCAGCAGTTCCGTAAGAAATACGGCATAATCGAAGGCGTAAGCGACAGAGAATATGTTTCCAATTCCTTCCACTGTCATGTTACGGAGGATATCACTCCCATACAGAAGCAGGACCTTGAAAACAGATTCTGGGATCTTTCAAACGGCGGAAAGATCCAATATGTCAAGTACCCCATCGATTACAATATAGATGCAGTTAAGGCTCTTATCCACAGAGCCATGGACATGGGCTTTTACGAAGGTGTCAACCTTTCCCTTGCTTATTGCGACGACTGCGGACATCAGGAACTTGAAATGGATGTATGCCCCAAGTGCGGAAGCAGAAACCTTACGAAGATCGACAGAATGAACGGATATCTGTCCTATTCGAGAGTTCACGGTGACACCCGCCTGAACGAAGCTAAAATGGCTGAGATCGCAGAAAGGAAGTCCATGTAAAAATGAGATATCACAATATAACCAAGGATGACATGAAGAACGGCGACGGCCTTCGTGTTGTGCTCTGGGTGGCAGGCTGCAATCATTGCTGCAAGGGCTGCCAGAATCCCATAACATGGGATCCGGACGGCGGACTTCCCTTTGATGAGGCGGCCGAAGCGGAAATATACGAACAGCTTGACAAGCCCTATATTGCGGGCATCACCTTTTCGGGCGGAGATCCTTTACACCCCGCAAACCGTGTGGCAGTCAGAGAACTTGCAGCCAAGATAAAAGAAAAATATCCCAATAAGACCATTTGGCTTTATACCGGAGATTCCTGGGAAAACATCTACCATTATCCCGTAATGAAATATGTTGACGTGCTGGTGGACGGTGAATTCCAGATCGACAAACTGGATGTTACCCTTATGTGGAAGGGAAGCTCCAACCAGAGGGTAATAGACGTTCAAAAGAGCCTTCTTTTGACTGACCCTTCGACACCCCTTCTTCATTGCGGAGATTATTACGGAAACCCGGTTGTTTCAACACCGGTTACCAGCGGAGATTACAATGGAACGAGTTGCACATTTTGAGAAAGTTTCTCTTGAACAGTTTATAAAGGATTTTACCGATACTTTCCCCAAGTATACGGCAGAAGAGGCTTCAAGGATCTATAAGACCGTCAAGCTTCCCAAACGCGCCACCTCAGGCAGCGCCGGATACGATTTCTTTATTCCCATAGATGTGACCCTTCGTCCGGGAGAGACTGCGAAGATCCCTACGGGTATTCGCGCGCAAATGAGAGAGGACTACGTTCTCATGCTTTATCCCAGATCCGGTCTCGGGTTTAAGTACAGACTTCAGCTTAATAATACGGTGGGGATTGTGGATTCCGATTATTACGGTTCTGACAACGAGGGACACATCTTTATTAAGGTTACCAACGATACCAATGAGAATCGCACCATCGTAATGGAGAGTTCCACCGGATTTGCGCAGGGTATCTTTATGCAGTACGGGATCACCGACGATGATGATGCAACCTCAGTCAGAAACGGCGGTTTCGGGAGCACCACGGGCAAATAATATTGAAAACTATATATTATTGCTTTTAACTCAATGTAGTGCTATCATTTACGATAGATTATCGTTTAGGAGGACACTGTATTGAGTTTTTTTAAGATTGTAACCGATTCCACGGCGGATCTCCCTGCAGAATATTTGAAAGAGAATGATATATTTGAATTCTTCCTTCCCGCAACAATTGCCGGAAAGACCTATCATTCCCAGGTCGAACTTCCCTCGAAGACTTTCTACACCATGATGAGAAACGGGGAAAAGACCAGCACTTCTCAGGTTAACCCCGAGGAAGCCAAAGAAGGACTTTTAAAGCTCATTGACGAAGGCTGTAAGGAAATACTTTATATCGCATTTTCTTCGGGCCTGTCGGGAACATATAACAGCGCACGTCTGGCAGCTGATGAAATTCTCGAAACAAATAAAGACGTTAAAATCATAGTTATCGACACGAAAGCCGCATCCCTGGGCGAAGGACTTCTTGTTTATTACGCAGTAGAAATGCGTAAGCAGGGCAAATCCATCGATGAAGTGGCTGCCTGGGTGGAAGAACACAAGTTAAACCTCGTTCACGTATTTACCGTGGACGATTTAAATCATTTATACAGAGGCGGAAGAGTTTCAAGAAGTGCAGCTCTGATCGGAACCGTATTAAACATCAAACCCGTTTTGCATGTTGACGACGAGGGACATCTTATTCCCCTTGGCAAGGTTCGCGGCAGAAAGAAATCCCTTCTTGAACTTGTTAACCTCATGGAAAAGCAGATCGGTTCATATGCGGGCAAGAATGACATTTTCTTTGTAAGTCACGGTGATTGCCCCGAGGATGCCGAATTTGTCTGCGAAGAGGTTAAGAAACGTTTTGGTATCCAGAGTTCCGTAGTAAATATCCTGGGCTTTACCATCGGTGCACACGCGGGCCCCGGTACCGTAGCGCTTTTCTTCCTCGGTGACAAACGTTAACCTAACGGAGGGCTTATGTACGGATACAAAAATTCGATAAGATTATGTTTGGTAGAATATTTTCTTGCGTTAGCCGTACATATCATTTATGCATTTGTAAAACACGGCATGGAAAAGGGGCGTATGGTGCTCCTTTTTTCCGCCGTTATGATCACGCTTACTTTTATCATGACCGTTATGATAAACAACGAGAAGATAGTTGTGGCATTTTTGTTCTTTTCGGTACTTTTATCCACAACGGTCATCGGTTGCGTGCTTGAGACCCTTGCTTTTTCCGTTTTGATCTTCTCCGTTATGACTACCAGCATTTCCATCATGATGGAGGCAAAATACATAATCTATTCGGGTGTAGGCTCAACACTCACGTTTCTTGCCTACATTATTTTCTTGCCCGATTACATTCTTAAAAACGTTCCCTCATTACTTATTTTCGGATTCTATATAATCATCTATTTCTGCTCTTCCATAAACCTTTACGTTGTGGTATATTACGCTAAGCGCTACATGAAGGGTATGGAGGAAAAAGCAGAAGAAGCCGACAGGGCCAACGAATCGAAGATGAGATTTTTGGCCAATATGTCTCACGAAATAAGGACCCCCATGAATGCCATCTGCGGGATGGCCGAGCTTACGCTTCGCGAAGAACTTTCGCCGGAAGTCAAGGATAATGTTGAAAATATCCAGACTGCGGGAAAAGTTCTTATTTCCATCGTTAACGATATTCTCGATTACAGTAAGCTCGAAAGCGGCAAGATGGAAGTCATTCCGGTTACTTATTCCTTCCATCAGATGATTTCGGACGTTCTTAACATGATGCGCATCAGGCTCGAGGACAAGGAAGTTGAACTTCGTTCCAACATAAAGGACGACATCCCCGATATGCTTGTGGGAGATGAGATCAGAATCAGACAGATCCTTTTCAACCTTCTTTCCAACGCCATTAAATATACCGATAAGGGTTATGTTATCCTTGATGTTACCGGTAAAGAAAATGACGGTTTTTTGGACCTTACCGTCAGTATTACCGACAGTGGTATAGGAATCAAGAAAGAGGACATACCCAAGCTGTTTTCAAGTTTCCAGCAGGTTGATACCAGAAAGACCAGAAACCGTGAAGGTACGGGTCTGGGTCTTGCCATCTGCAAACAGCTCTTAA
>JAEEGK010021707.1_pt1 | contig 13551 bp, 11 predicted proteins | sample 8958771 | NCBI WGS metagenome assembly JAEEGK01 (sample SAMN16246547, study PRJNA631951) | gut metagenome | biome: gut microbiome; feature: rumen; material: SC-attached | host: Bos | place: Iran: Karaj | collected 2018-10 | reverse complement strand
AAGCGCCTCATGCACCCTTCCGCGGGAGGCAATTTCGCCGTCGCGGTCCATTTCCAGGCCGATGGAGCGGGTAAAGCGGTTGATCACATAGTTCACCGGCGAGATGTCGAAGGCAATGCGCTTCTCCCCTTCCCGGAAGGAGATATTGGAGAATCCGCCGATATTGAGGCAGTAGTCATACTGCCCGAAGAGGAGGTTGTCGCCTACGGGAACGAGCGGAGCGCCCTGCCCGCCCAGCATGATGTCCAGACGGCGGAAGTCGGATACAGTAGGGACTTTGGTAACAGCCGCAATGGCGGCGCCGTCCCCGATCTGGAACATCACCTTCTTCTGCGGCTCGTGGAACACGGTGCTGCCGTGGCTGGCGATGATGTCGGGGCGCACGCCGAACGCTGCCATGAACTCGTTCACGCGCTCTCCGAGGAACTGCCCGTAGGCGCTGTGGAAAGTGATGAATTCCAGAGCGCTCATTTTCTGGACATCGGTGCCCAGCGTCTTTTTCAGGGCTGCGGGATACTCGTATCCGCGGGCGCAGTCAATGTGGAAGGACCATTGTCCGTCCTTCCGGTCAAAGGTGGCACAGCACACATCCAGGCCGTCTACGGACGTACCGGACATGAGGCCGATGCACTGGATAGGGAGATGGGGATTCTGAATATTCATCGCTTTCTATACAATCTTTCCGTAAAATTATATAAAAATTCGGAATAAAACCGTAAATTTGTATAATGATTTCACCTTTACCAATGAAACACTTAACCACAAAATTCCTTATTCCTGCAGTTCTGTCTGCCCTTACGGTCTCCTGCGGAAGCAATGCCGCGGGGACCAAAGTCAACCCCGATCTTATTGAGAAACAGTTACAGGAGATGACCCTGAGAGAAAAAGTGGGTCAGCTTTTCTGCGTCCGTCCGGAGGCCTTTGACGTGGCCCTGGAATGGGACACCTACACCAAAATCGCCACGTACCAGTTGCAGGCCGTGAACGAGCAAATGGTCAAGGTGAATGCGGAATACCCGGCCGGCGGCATCATCCTTTTTGCCCATAACATCAAGGACGAGCCCCAGCTGGCCGCTTTCATGGAGGATCTCCGGGCCTTTAACGGAGACCCGCTCTTCTATGTGGACGAAGAAGGCGGCCGCGTCGCGCGCATCGGCAACAACGAGAATTTCCAGGTGGAGAAGTTCCCCGCCATGGGAGAAATCGGCCGCAGCGGAGACACGAAGAACGCCCTCCGCGCGGGCAAGGTCATCGGCGGGTATCTCCGCCACTATGGATTTGACGTAGACCTGGCACCTGTGGCCGATGTCAATACCAACCCCAAGAACCCGGTCATCGGCGCCCGTGCCTTCTCCGACGATCCCAAGGTGGCCGCCGATATGGTCACGGCCTTCCTCAAGGGCCTGGACGAGGCTGGCGTGGCCGGCTGCGTCAAGCACTTCCCCGGCCATGGAGACACCCAGACCGACAGCCACTACGGCTATGCCCAGACCACCAAGACGTGGGAGGAGATGCTTTCCTGCGAGATGGTCACCTTCAAGGCTGCCATCAAAGCCGGCGTTCCCATGATCATGACGGCTCACATCGGCACGCCCGGCGTGAGCGGTGACGAGCTTCCCGCTACCGTCAACCCGGTCATCCTCACCGACAAACTGCGCAACGAGCTGGGCTACAAGGGCGTCATCATCACCGACGGCATGGCCATGGGCGCCATCACGCGCCAGTATAACAGCGCCGAGGCCGCCATCCTGAGCCTCCAGGCGGGAGCCGATATCATCCTGGGACCCAAGGACTTCATCGAGGCGTTTGACGCCGTCCTCGGAGCCGTGGAAAATGGAACCCTCTCCGAGGAGCGCATTGACGAAAGCGTGCGCCGCGTCCTCACCCTCAAAGCCAGTTTGCGTAAGTAATATGAAAAGATTCCGACACATTCTCCTTCTGGCCCTCTGCGGCCTCACTGCCCTTTCCTGCGGCGCCCGTGAAGAGGGCCGCGTGATACTGGGAGACGAACAGTTCAGCGAATACCTTCCCCTCCTGGAAGGCCAGCGGGTAGCCATCTTCTCCAACCAGACCGGCCTTGTGGGCGGCGGAGAGGAACACGTGCTGGATGCCCTCATCGCAAAAGGCGTGAACGTCACCGCCATCTTCTCGCCGGAGCACGGCTTCCGGGACCTGGCCGATGACGGTTCCCACGTGGGAGACAGCGTAGAGCCCCTCACCGGCGTTCCCATCCTGTCGCTGTACGGCGGTGCCGGCGGCATGCGTCCCACCGACGAGTCCATGGACATGTTCGACGTTCTCATCGTGGACATCCAGGATGTAGGCCTGAGGTTCTATACCTATTATATTACCATGTGCCACCTCATGGACGCCTGCGGCGCCAAGGGCAAGCACGTGGTGCTCCTGGACCGTCCCAACCCCAACGGCCACTATGTAGACGGCCCGGTGCTGGACATGTCCCTGAAAAGCGGTGTGGGTCACCTTCCCATTCCGGCCGTGCACGGCCTCACGCTGGGTGAGCTAGCCCTCATGGCACAGGGAGAGAAGTGGCTCAACGAAGGCAACGAGTGCAAGCTCACCGTCATTCCCTGCAAGAACTACACGCACCATACCCTGTACGAGCTTCCGGTTCGTCCCAGCCCCAACCTGCCCAACATGCAGGCCATTTACCTCTACCCGGCCCTGTGCCCGTTCGAAGGTACGGTGGTGAGCCTGGGCCGCGGAACCGACAAACCGTTCCAGCAGTACGGCCATCCGGCCCTCAATGTCAAGTACAGCTATTCCTTCACTCCGGAGAGCGTGAAGGGCTCATCGCACCCGCCGCTACTGGGACAGGAGTGCTTTGGCGTAGACCTTTCTCAGATGCCCAAGGAAGAGATCTTTGCCCGCGGCATGGATCTTTCCTATGTCATCGACGCCTACACCTGCCTCAAGGAGCAGGGCATGGAAATGGGCTTCTTCCGCCGTTTCTTCGACCTTCTCCTAGGCCAGAAATGGGTACGGGAAATGATTGAGGAAGGGGCATCGGCCAGCGAAATCAAAGCACGCTGGGCTCCCGACGTGGAGGCGTTCCTCGTCGCCCGCAAGCCCTATCTGCTGTATGCGGAATAATCAGACGGGATCTACGTCCAGCACAATATGACCGGTGTATTTCCGGTTCAGTTCAAAGGCGGCCACGGTTTTACTGATGGCCGCTTTCTTTGTAAGAAGGGTTTTGTCACGGGGAAGGAGGATGCGGATCTCCTCCAGGGGCTCATCCTGGAAAGGCTTCATGGGGCCTTCTACCCGAACACCCAGGGCGCCCATGGCAGCAGCCAGTTCCTGGGCCATGTAGTGGAGGCGGCTTTCTGAGTATTCGTCTTTTACTACCAGCTTGATCATGCGGGTGAATGGCGGGTAACCCACAAGGGAGCGTTCCTGGAGCATGGACTCCAGCAGTTCCTCGGGACGGGAGATATACTTGAAAACGGGGTGACGCGGCTCCCTGGTTTGTATGACTAGGACGGGGCTCAGGCTCAGGAACTGGCGGAGCAGCTGGAACGCACGTTCATCGGCCCGGAAATCCTGCCGGGAAAGCATGCCGTCCCAGCTTACGAGGCCCACCAGGCCCAGGTTCCGGCAGCGGAACCCGCGCGTTGTGGCCGTGCTGGCAATGTAAATGTCGTATTCGTCGTCCGGCTGGCCCTGGTCCAGGTTGGCTACCCGTGCTTCGGGGAAATATTCCAGGACGTTGTCTTCTACTTTGCGGCCCTCCTCATAGACGCGCCGGGGTGCCACTAACAGGACCTGCTGGCCACTGTCCAGGGTCGCTCTCATGTGAGAGAGCAGTTTGAGGGAGAACGCACCGGCCATGCCGTTTTTGCGGTATTCGTAAGAGGGGTTGATGACTTCGATGGTCTTGGCTTCCTGCGGCTGGTTGCACTGCAGCTCCAGATAACGGCCACAGCGCGCGTTGTAGAGGGATTCGAGGGACGGAGTGGGGCTGGCAAGAATCACCTTGGCTTTGTGAATGCCCGCCAGCATAATGGCGCTTTCCCGCGCATGATAACGCGGCGCAGGTGCATCCTGCTTGTAGGCAGGGTCGTGTTCCTGCTCCACAATAATTAGTCCCAGGTTCTGGTAAGGAAGGAAGAGGGCGCTACGCGTTCCTATAATCAGGCACGGCTCCCCGCTACGCACTTTCTCGGCCAGGGCCTTGCGCTTTCCAGGAGTGAGGGCACTGGAAAAGACCAGGGCGCCGGGGACGGCATCGGCCATCACCATCTCTGGCACCAGCACAAGCACGCTCCGGCCTTCCTCCAGGGTTTCCCGGGCCTGCTGCAAAAGGACGGGACGGGACCCTTGACCACGAAGCAGGACGGTCTTGGAGGCGCTCCGGAGGGCATCGGCCAACTCTCCATCCTGGCTCTGAACAGGAGGAAGCGCCGTTTCCGGCAACTTGACAGTAGACTTTCCCTTGTAGGCGCGAGGGTATGCGACCTTGTAGACCTCCCCTACCGTGCACAGGTAATAACGCGCCAGTTCCCGCCAGAAGGCAATTTCCGCCTCTTGCACCAGCGGCATGTCTTTCTCCACCGCCTCAATGGACAGAATGCGTTTGGGATCCACCTCCGGCACAACATTTACCCGGCTCACACACCCCGTATAGAACGCATTGGCAAAGATCACCCGCACACGACTCCCCACTTCCACTTCCATTCCCTCCGGAAGGCTGTAGAAGGGCTCCCACTCCAGCTTAAGCGGCAGAATCACCTGTATGTAACGCATGCATTCCATATCATCAACGCCCGGCCCACACCGAACTCAACGCGAAAATACGAATAATCACCCTAAAAACCAACCCTCTTTATGTGCATCTGTTCCTTCCCACGAAACAGCTGTGCCTCCCGCGCGAAGCAGTGGTGCTGCTGTTCAGAGCCGTTGTGCCTCCAGCGCAAAAAGTAGCTGGCGCTCAAAGCGCTAATAGACAGATAGTTAGAGTAACTGACGGGTACCATTTTCGCACCCGTCAGTTACTCCAACAGACTATCAATAAGACAGTTAAGCGCCACGCGTCGCAGGTGGAACAACAAAACGTCGCAGGTCAATCGTATTTACGTCGCAGGTCTGCGTTTTTTGCCCGAACTGCGACGGAAAACGACAACTCAGGACGTAGGACGTCGCAGATCGAAGATTATTTGCAGACCTGCGACGCAAATAGCACCGACCCACTACGCAAAAGGCACTGACCTGCGACGCAAAAGGCACCAAACCGCAAAACCGTAGAACAATGTGGAACTTTATTTGCAGAGAATCGGGGGAATTTACTATATTTGTAGGCTAAACAAACTTGAATCATGGGTAAAATCATTGCCATAGCCAATCAGAAGGGCGGTGTCGGAAAAACCACCACAGCCATCAACCTTGCAGCGTCGCTGGCCGTGCTGGAAAAGAACGTCCTTATCATCGATGCAGACCCTCAGGCCAACACAACCTCGGGCCTTAACTTCGATCCGGACAACAACGACCACCGCACCCTGTACGAGATTCTCATCGGGAACCTCAAAGCCGAGGACGCCCTCATCCAGACGGAGCTTCCCAAGCTGCACATGATTCCCTCGCACATCAACCTCGTCGGTGCCGAAATCGAGCTTCTGAACACGCCTGAAAGAGAATCCATCCTCAAAAAGGCCCTGGCTCCCATCAAGGACAAGTATGACTACATTATCATAGACTGTTCCCCGTCCCTCGGCCTCATCACCGTCAACTGCCTCACCGCCGCCGACTCCGTCATGATTCCCGTGCAACCGGAGTTCTTCGCCCTCGAAGGCCTAGCCAAACTCATCCAGACCATCCGCCTCGTGCAGAACGGCATCAACTCCGCCCTCACCATCGAAGGCTTCGTGGTCACCATGTACGACAGCCGCACCAAGGTGCACAACCAGGTAGTAGCCCAGCTCCGGGACCACTTCAAGGATATGGTCTTTGACACGGTCATCGCCCGCAGCATCCGCCTCAGCGAAGCCCCGTCCTACGGCAAACCCATCATTCTGTACGATGTCATGAACAACGGTACTTCCAACTACCTGAACCTGGCCAAGGAAGTACTTGACAAAAACCAGAACGCCAATGGCTAAACAGCAACCCCGCGGCCTGGGAAAGGGACTGGGCGCCCTCCTGGGCGGTGAAGACCTCACCGAAATCCGCAAGCCCGTCGGATACATCAACAAGGAAGTCGTCTCCCCCGAAGGCAAACCGCAGGACACCTCCGACGTCCTCCGTATCCCCGTAGACCTCATCGAACCCAACCCCTACCAGCCCCGCATGAACTTCGACTCCGAAGCCCTCGAGGAGCTGGCCCTCTCCATCCGCACCCTGGGCCTCATCCAGCCCATCACCGTGCGCCGGAAAGGAGACAAATACCAGATCATCAGCGGTGAACGCCGCTACCGTGCCTCCCTTCTCGCCGGCATGGACATGATCCCCGCCTACATCCGGGACGCCTCCGAACAGGGTATGCTGGAAATGGCCATCGTGGAAAACATCCAGCGGGAAAACCTGGACCCCATCGAGGTAGCCCTGAGCTATCAGCGACTCATGGAAGAGTGCAGCCTCACCCAGGAACAGATGGCCGAGCGCGTAAGCAAGAAACGCGCATCCGTCGCCAACCAGCTGCGCCTTCTCAAGCTCCCCGCCAAGGTCCAGCACGACCTCAAGGTGGGTCTTGTGAGCGTAGGCCACGCCAAGGTTCTCCTCGGCATCGAAGACCCCGCCGTGCAGGAAGCCCTCTGTGACCTCATCGTCAAGAACGGCCTCTCCGTCCGTCAGCTGGAAGACAAAGTGAAATCACTCGAAAAGGGAGACAAACCTGCCGGCCCCGAAGAGCCCCAGGAGCTCCCCGACATGTACTACCGCCTCCTGGAGAACGTAGCCCGCTACTTCGGCGAGAACATTTCCCTCAAGCGAAACCGGGACGGCAAAGGTTCCCTCACCATCAAGTTCGACTCCGACAGCCAGATGGAGCAGTTCCTTCAGGCCCTGGACCAGCGATGAGACAGCACCTCATCATAGTCATCGGCCTGCTTCTTGCGGTCCTCCCCCTCCACGCACAGTACCGGGACGACCAATTCAAGCGGGACGCCTTCACGCAGACCTACGCAGACTCCACCCAGGCCAACGTCCGGGACACCTCGTCCCTGTTCAGCTTCAAGGCCTTCTTCGGAGGCCTCGCCCACAAGCAGACCACCTCCCTGAAAGACCTCACCGTGGGAAGCGCCGTATTCATCGGCGGTAACCAGATTTACCAGAAGCAGTACTGGAAGCTGCCCATCATCTACGGCGGCATGGGTGCCGGCATCTACGGCGGCATCCACTTCAACCAGAAGTTCCATGAGACGGGAGAAGAAAAGTTCAGAACCTGGAGAGACCTCTCCATCGCCGGTGCCGGCCTCGTGTGGTGGGCATCCCTGATGGACGGCGTCATCCAGTACAAGGGCCTCCGGAATCCCGAGCCCTCCAAGTCCACCTTCTATTCCGTCCTGCTTCCCGGCCTGGGCCAGATCTACAACGGAGAAGCCTGGAAAATCCCCATCTACTGGGGCCTCATTGGCGGCACCCTGCACTTTGCCCATGAGAACAACGTGCAGTACCAGCGCTGGAGATGGATCTACAACCAGGCCACCACCGACGAAGAAGGCGTGGAGCGTCCCCCGCAAAGCGCCGAGACCGCCAAATACTACCGCGACTCCTACCGCCGCATCCGGGACTACTGCATCCTGGGCGTCACCCTTGCCTACATCCTGCAGATTGTGGACGCCAACGTATTCGCCTACATGCAGCAGTTCGAGGTAGATGACAACATCACCCTCCGCGTGTCCCCCACCCTCATGGCGCCTGCCCAGTACGCATCCGCCCCCGCCGTCGGCATGTCCATCGGCCTAAAATTCTAAGAAGAAGAAAATGAGAAAATACCTTATAAGCGCCGTCTGTCTCATACTTACAGCCGGCATCGTGAACGCCGCCCCCGACGGGCGCAAGACTAGGAAACAGCTGCAGCAGGAAAACGAACAGCTGCGCCAGCGCCTGGAAGCCCTGGAGGCGGAGATCGCCACCTATCGGGCCGAGGAAGCCGAACGCGAAGTTATCGAAGAAGAGCTCTCCGGAGAGAATGAGAACAAGGTCTCGGCCGGCCTGGAGGACTATACTACCCTGAGTACCGACACCCTCCTGGGGCAGTGGTACATGCACAGGCAAAGCCGCATCCCCGGCCGCGAGCAGTACAACATGGACTCGGTGCGCTTCACCACCGACGTCCCCGACTCCGTGCTCATGAACCGCCTGGCCCGGATGAATTCCTTCATCTCCCTGCCCTACAACGAGACCGTCAAGAACTACATGATCCTGTACTCGGAGAAAATGCCCACCAAGATGGGAGAGATGCTGGGACTGGCCCAGTACTACATGCCCATCTTCGAGGAAACCTTCCGCCAGTACGGCCTTCCCATGGAACTCAAATACGTGGCCATCATCGAGAGCGCCCTCAATCCCCGGGCCGAATCCCGCGTGGGTGCCAAGGGCATGTGGCAGTTCATGTACCGCACGGCCATCAACTACGGCCTCAAGGTAGACTCCTACACCGACGAACGCATGGACCCCATCGCCTCGGTGGATGCCGCCGCCCGCTACTTCCGGGACGCTTACCGCATCTTCGGAGACTGGGCGCTGGCCATATCGGCCTATAACTGCGGCAGCGGCAACGTAAACAAAGCCATCAAGCGTGCCGGCGGCCGCACAGACTTCTGGTCGGTCTACGATTACCTTCCCCGCGAGACCCGCGGCTACGTTCCCGCCATGGTGGGCGCCATGTACGCCTTCCGCTACGCCAGCGAGTACGGCCTGCGCCCGGACCCTATTTCCCTCCCCGTCTACGTGGACACGTTCCACATCCACAAGAACCTGCATTTCCGTCAGGTGAGCGAGATCCTGGGCATTCCCCTCGACGACGTCAGGGACCTGAACCCGCAGTACTACACCGATATCGTTCCCGGTGAGGGAGGAGACGAAGTCATCCGCCTTCCCTTCAACTACACCAGCGCCTTCCTGGACCTGCAGGACTCCATCTATCGGCACAAGACCGATGTCCTTTTCACCGCCAAGGTGCAGGACGGCCGGGAAACCGTAGCCGGACGTCCCGTCCCTACTTCGCGCGGCGCAACCGGCCAGTGGGTCTACTATAAAGTAAAATCGGGCGACTCCCTTGGGAAAATCGCCCGAAAATATCACTGTACGGTAAAACAGCTCAAAAACTGGAACAACCTCAGGAGCGACCGCATCAACATTGGTCAGCGTCTCAAGGTTGGGAAGCGTTAAGCCATCACTTTAAAAATACGGTCACGCACCTCTTCAATGGTGCCTACGCCGTCAATCTCGCAGTACAGACCCGCAGCCTTGTAGTAGGCGATGAGCGGTTCTGTTTTGCTGTGGTAGTTCTGGATGCGGTTACTCACCACCTCGTCGCGGGCGTCATCGGCCCGGCCTTCCAGCTGCGCGCGATGCGCGATTCTCTCGTGCACCAGGGCGTCGGGGATCATGAGGGAGACGCAGGCGGTAACGCTTTCACCGCGCTTGGCTACCATTTCCTTGAGGGCATCGGCCTGGGCAATGGTGCGGGGGAAACCGTCCAGGAGGAAGCCGTCCACGTCTTTCACGCTGTTAAACTTGGCTTCAATCATTCCTTCTACAACGGCGTCGGGAACCAGGTTGCCGGCGTCAATGAGGGCCTTGGCCTCAAGCCCCAGCGGGGTGCCGGCGGCAATTTCGCTGCGAAGGAGTTCTCCGGTAGAGATGTGGCACAGATGGAAGCGCTCTGCCATTGCGCCGGCCTGGGTGCCTTTACCGGCGCCGGGAGGGCCAAACAAAACGTAGTATTTCATTTTATTCGTCTAAAACGTAAATATCCTTGATGTTGCGGCCCAGCTCGTCGTAGTCCAGGCCGAAGCCCACGATGAAGCGGTTGGGGATGTCCATGGCCACATAATCCAGTTTCACGTCCTTGTCGTAGACTTCGCTCTTGAGGAGCAGGGTGCACACGCGGGCGTCCTTCACCTTGTGTTCCTTCAGCTGCTGCATCATGGTCACGATGGTGTTTCCGGTGTCCACGATGTCCTCCACCACCAGGACGCGCTTGCCTTCCAGGTGCGAGGGCAGCGGAACCTCGGTCTTGATGACGCCGGTAGAGGCGGTTCCCACATAGGAGGACAGCTTGCAGGCCTTCAGAACCAGCGGGAACTGGATACGTTTGAGGAGTTCGGCCGCATAGATGATGGCCCCGTTCAGGGTGCAGATCATCACTACGGGATCTTCGTCGGTGGCGCCGGCATAGTCCCGGTTCAGACGCTCGGCTACAGCGTCGATAGCCTTCTCGATGTCTTCGTTGGGGATGAACATCTTGAAGGTTTTGTCGTGAAGACGGATTTTATGTTCCATTGAAATCGGTAAATTTCTACAAAAATAATAAAAAACACACAATAAAATCGGCTAAAACCACACAAGTTATCAACATTTTTTGGAGGATAGGATGCAGCTTTCGTAACTTACGGTATGAAAAGACTGTTCGTTTCCGTGGTTTTGGGACTCGCCGCCTGGTCCCTGCCGGCTCAGGAGGAGTCGGTCATCAGGGCGGCCATGTATCTTTCGGGGGCAGCGTCGGAGGAGGAGATTCCGGCCGATTTGCCGGAGCGTCTGGAAGCCGCGGCAGTCGTGCGCATCAACAACCCGCATCTTCGCGCGAACCTGTTAATAAGCGACTACCAGGTAGCCTCCATCCGTGATTACCGCGCAGCGTACGGCGACATCCTGTCGGCCGAGGAGCTCGCCCTCGTGGACGGCTTCGGCCCCGTCGCCGCCGCTGCGCTCGCCCCCTTTCTCTCCTTCGCCTCCTACCGGCTTCCCGGGCAGGCCGATACCGTCCGCACTCGGGCCACCGCGCTCCTCCGCGGGACCCTCACCACCCTCGGCGGCAAGCTCAAAGCCGGCGGAGAGCTCCCCCGCGCAGGCCTCACCTGGCAGGCCGGCGGCGCCTGGCGAAGGGACGGCGTGTGGCGGGCGCAGGCCGATGGTTCCGGAAAGGCCGATGGCTCGTTCTATGCCGATGCCACCCTCGGCCCCTGGCGCCTTCTCGCCGGCCATTTCAACGCCCGCTGGGGCCAGGGCCTCGCCGCCTGGTCCGGCTTCTCGATGGAGAGCCTCTCCACCCTCGACGCCTTCGTCAAGCGCCCCACCGGCCTCTCCCCCGTATGGTCGTACGCCCCCTCCGGAGTACACCGCGGCGTGGCACTCTCCTACGATAGGGCGCACATCCGCGCGGCGGGGTACATCGGCCTCAACAACGACTACGGCCTCCACGCCGACTACCTCTCCCGCACCGCCCAGCTGGGCATCACCGCACTTTGGGCCGATGCCACCGGCTGCACCCTCGCCCTTGACGGCCGCCTCTCCACCCGCCGCGCCCTCCTCACGGCCGAACTCGCCTGCCGCTTCCGCTCCGTCGCCTTCAAAACCGCCGCCTCCGGCCGCTGGAACGACTCCTGGAAATGGGCAGCCCAGGCCCGCGCCCTCCCCCGCCGCTTCACCGGCAAAAAGTACGGCGAATACGGCGCCGCCCTGGGCCTCGCCTACGCCTCCCGAAGGGCCGGCAAAAACGGCGGAACGGGCCCGGCTGGCGGGACCCACACGGCATCACTGACGGCCGACGCCTCGCTCCTGCCCATTCCAGGCACCGATCCCCGCCGCATCCAGATCCGCATCTACTCGCAGTGGCAGTGGCAGATTACCCCGTCCTGGCTCCTCGACACCCGCCTCACCGAGCGCTACCGCAACTACGAATCGCCCCGCACCAGCCTCCGCGCCGACCTCAAGTTCACCTCCGCACCCGCCTCGGCCTCGGCACCATACTCAGCCTCGGCACCATACTCGGCATCGGCCCCATACACGGCATCGGTCAGCCCGGCCTATTGGCTCCTCACGGCACGGCTGGAGGCAGTCCGCTGCAGCATGTGGGGCTTCCTTACGTATGTGGAAGGCGGCCGCAAGAGCGAGTCATCGGCCATATACCTGCGTGCGACTGCCTTTTCCATTCCTGTCTGGGACGCCCGCATCTACTGCTACGAGCGCGATGCACCCGGCACCTTCTCCGTTCCTGCCTACAACGGCCGCGGTATCGCCTTCTCTGCCGTCGGCTCCCTGAAGCTCCGCCCCTTCCGCAACCGGAGCCATAGCCACTCACTGCGGTTCTTCAGCCTGAAGGGCAACCTCCGCGCCGCCTGCCAGCTCCGCACCGACCGCCACCCCGCCTACACCCTCGCCCTCCAGCTCCAGGCCGACTTGTAACTGACGTCATGCCGCGTTGACGCGCAGAACGCACAGAAAGCCGTTTTCCTGTCAACGCGGCCGGGTTTTGCGCCGTTTTCGCCAAAATGCTTGCCGCGTTGACACGTAGAACGCACAGAATGGCGATTTGGCGTCAACGCGGCAAGGGCGTCGCAGGTGGAGCCCCCCCTGCCCCCCCCGCCGCCGTCCGCGCAAAACAAAACATTCCCAAAAAAACACTATATTTGTAAAATTTATGTACCAAAACTGCTATGCATAGGATATTCCTTCCATTATACAACTTCTTCCAGGGGCACAAGGCCCTGATGTGGATCCTCCTCATCTCAAGCACGCTCGTATTTGGCTGGTTCGGCATCAAGCTCCGCTATGAGGAAGACATCATGAAACTCTTGCCGGAGACCGAAGAGTCTACAGAGCTGGCATTCGGCGAAATCGACCTCAAGGAGAAAGTCTTCATCCAGGTAACCTCGCGGGACACCCTCCATCCGGTGAATCACCTCGTGCTGGGACAGGCCGTGGAGGAGTTCTGCGACCTGCTTCAGGAGCGGGATTCGTCCAGCCACCTCATCAGGGGCATCCTGGCCAGCATGGACATCGAAACCGGCCTCACCGCCATGGAGTACGGCCTGGCCCACATTCCGTCCTTCATGGACACCACCTGGTACCCGCTTATCGAAAAAGCGCTCACACAGGAAGCCATCCAGGCCCAGATGCTGGAGAATGCCCACCTCATCATGGAAGATGAAACCGGAGACGACACCCAGCTGGTCACCATGGACCCCCTGGCCCTCCGGAAAATATTCCTGGAAACCCTCTCCGGAGACATGACCGGCAGCTACAACATCGCAGACGGCCATTTCTTCTGCCTTGACAAGAGCGTAGCCCTGGCCTTCCTAGCCCCGTCCTTCATTTCCACCGACTCCGGCAAGAGCACCCGCCTTGTCAAAATGATCAACAAGGCCAAAAAAGACTTCGAAGCCGCCAACCCCGAACTCCGCGTCCTCGTACACGGCAACCCCATGGGCAGCGTCTCCAACGCAGGCACCATCAAACGGGACCTGGTCTGGACCATCGGCCTGTCGCTCCTCCTTATCCTCGTCATCATGGTGCTCAGCTTCCATAACCTCGGATTCATCCTGCACCAGATTCTCCCCGTCATCTACGGCGCCCTCTTCTCCATGGCCT
>JAEEGK010021704.1_pt1 | contig 13553 bp, 8 predicted proteins | sample 8958771 | NCBI WGS metagenome assembly JAEEGK01 (sample SAMN16246547, study PRJNA631951) | gut metagenome | biome: gut microbiome; feature: rumen; material: SC-attached | host: Bos | place: Iran: Karaj | collected 2018-10 | reverse complement strand
TCCGCGTCGAGCAGAAGACCGACTACGAGAAACTCCTCCTGGAGATCGTCACCGACGGTTCCATCTCCCCGGAGGCCGCCCTGCAGGACGCCGCCAACATCCTCATCTACCACTTCAAGCTGTTCACCGACGACAAGAAGATCTCCCTGGACAGCGCTGTCGAGTCCGACAGCAAGGAACTGGACGAGGAGTCGCTCCGGATGCGTCACCTGCTGCTGACCAAGCTGTCCGACATGGGCCTGTCCGTGCGCGCTTTCAATTGCCTGAAGGCCGCCGACATCGACACTTTCGCCGACCTCGTGTCCTACAGCCGCGCCGAGCTGATGAAGTTCCGCAACTTCGGCCGTAAGTCCCTGAACGAAATCGACCTGCTCGTCGAGAAGATGAAGCTCTCGTTCGGAATGGATGTCACCAAGTACAATATCGAACCCAAGAAAAAGATCGTTTAACTGCAATGAGACACAATAGAAAAGTCAATCATCTCGGTCGCAAGAGCGGTCACCGCAAGGCGATGCTCTCCAACATGGCATCCTCCCTCATCCTGAACAAGCGGATCGAGACCACCGAGGCGAAGGCCAAGGCCCTCAAGCCCTTCGTGGAGCCCCTCATCACCAAGTCCAAGGAGGACACCACTCACAACCGCCGCATTGTCTTCAGCTACCTGAAGGACAAGAACGCCACCTCCGAGCTCTTCCGCACGATCGCTCCGAAGATCGCCGACCGTCCGGGCGGATACCTCCGTATCCTGCACACCGGTTTCCGTGCCGGTGACGCTTCCGAGATGGTGCTCGTCGAGTTCGTGGACTTCAACAAGGCCGCCCTCGCCGCCCCGAAGGAGGCGAAGAAGAACACCCGCCGCAGCCGTTCCAAGAAGGCTGCCGAGGCTCCCGCCGCCGAGGCTGAGGCTCCCGCTGCCGAGTAATTCGCGCAACATATGCTTTGAAAGACACTTCCCTTTGCGGGGGAGTGTTTTTTGTTTTATCTTTACTCCATGAAAAGGACGCTGACAGGCTTGCTCTTCCTGGCGCTGAGCCTCGTGATGCCCGGCTGCGTGAAGCAGATACCGGATGAGTACCGGCGTCTGGACGAGGAAACCCGGACGCAGCGGCGCTATGTCAACCAGTTCGCCTGGAACACGATGGACACGTTCTATCTCTGGCGGGACGAGATCGCCCCGGCGATGTCGGCCTGGAAGAACTGGGAGGAACCCATCGGCAAGGTGGCGGAGATCCGCTACAAGGACAGGGACGGAAAGGACATCGACCGCTGGACGATGCTGACGGACGATATGGACGCCGTCCAGGGCGGCATTTCGGGCCATACCCGGACGCTCGGGATGGACTTCCAGTCCTATTTCACCGACCGGACGCACACGCGCATCTGCGCGGTGGTGACCTTCACTTACGCCGGATCGCCGGCGGCGAAGGGCGGTCTCCGGCGCGGGGATGTCATCCTGACAATCGACGGCCGGGAAATGACCCCGGATAACTATCAGCGGCTGATTCGGGAGGGCCTTCTCGGAGGCGGGACCGTGCGCCTGGGCCTGTCCGGCGAAAGGTCCGTCACCCTGACGGCCGTGGACATGTATGAGGATCCGGTCCATACGGCCTGCGTCCTGGAGACGGCGGGCGGCCGGAAGGTGGGGTATCTCCACTACGCGGCCTTCACCCTGGACTCCTGCGAGGATCTGGTCGATGCGTTCGACGGCTTCGTCGCCGCGGGCATCGACGACCTGGTTCTCGACCTTCGGTACAACGGCGGCGGGTTCGTCATGACCGAGAACGTGCTGGCGTCGATGCTTGCCCCGGTATCGGTCGTGGAGGCCGAGAACGTCCTCTCGCGGATGGTTTACAACGCGAAGCTGACAAAGGAGTTGACGGACGGCGTTACGCGTTTCCAGACGCTCTTTACGTTCCGTGTCGATGAAAAGCTGCATGTCGTGACCACGGCGGGTTCCAATCCGGACCTCCCGCGGCTCTTTGTCCTGACGTCCGGCAGCAGCGCTTCGGCCTCGGAGGCCCTGATCTGCGGGCTGAAGCCTTACATGGACGTTGTCGTGATCGGGGCGAAGACCTCCGGCAAGTACTGCGCCGGCGTGCTGGTGGATGCGAAAGAGTGGTATGACGACGTGAAAGACGACCTGGGCAAGGGCGAGTACGAGAAGGCGCTGCCCTACGTGGATAACTGGGGCCTCTACGTGATGTACGCCCGCTACGCCGACTGCCACGGCCTCACGCTATCCATGCCCGATGGCATCGACCCGGACGTGAAGGCCGATGACAACCCGCTGGACGGCTTCGACCTCGGCGACCCGCGCGAGACGATGCTTGCCACGGCGCTCGGGCTGATCGAGGGCCGCACGCGCAGTTCCGGTCCGGCCCCGGCTCCTTCCCTGACGCCCGTCGCGGAACAGTTCCATCCGCGTACCACCGGTCTTCTGGTCGGTGATTATTGACCTTTCCTATTTTTTGCGTATATTTGCAGACTATGCGCAGAATCATTTTAGCACTCAATACCTTCGCGCTGGCAGCGATGACGCTCGCTTTCACGCAGTGCGCCGCCGTGCAGGAAACGGATGTGCCCCTCCGGGCAAAGGCCTCGTTCGAGGTCTATGCTTCGCCGTCCGACACCCGGACGGCCAACGACGGCATCCATACCCTGTGGAACAACGGGGACCGTTTCTCCCTGTTCCACGCGCCGGCCGGTACGCCGACCTTCTACGCCGACGGACCCTTCACCATCGACAAACCCGAAGTCGGTCATGCCATGGGCACGGTCTCCGACCTTGCCGACGGCACTTATGACTGGTATATGGTCTATCCCTATGCCGAGGGTGCCGACCGTCCGACGAACATCCCCGTCCTGGTGGGAGCGCCTGCCGACGGAGAGCAGGTCCAGGCCGGCAAGGACAACCGTTCCCATCTTGCAGGAGAAGGATTCCCTCTGGGCGGCCGTGGGCGGAATGTCACGACGCCGGACACCCCGGTCCTGACCGTGGCCCCGCTGGTCTCGGTCGTGGCCGTGAACGTGACCAATCCGGGCGAAGGCCTGGCGAGGATCTCCTCGATCCGCTTCAAGGCCCCCGAAGCCATCGTGGGCGGTTTCCGGGTCGACGTGACGGGCGACGCTCCGGTCTTCCGGGCGGACGATGCCTCTGACGAGGCCGTCCTGTCCGTGACGGGAACCACCCTGCTCCGGGCCGGCGAAAGCGGCATTTTCTATCTGGGAATCAAGCCTTTCACCGCTCATTCCGGCAGCACGCTCACCCTGACGGTGAACGACCAGGTGCGCACCGTGACCCTCACCCGGGACGTCACCTTCTCCGCCGGCATGATCAAGACGCTGAACATCACCCTGGACGAAAGCGAGCCGAGCCCCCTGTCCTACTTCAAGCGGACGGAAACGGTCGTCTCCGGCCACAAATACATCCTGGTCGCCGAGGATACCAGGGAAGGCGGTCTGCGGATGGCCTGCCCGCTCCCGGAGGACCTGAAATCCGGCCGTCTGCCGGTGGAAACCGTGACGGAAACGGAGGAGGGCGTCATCGCCCTCGAGGTCCCGGACAATGCGTTCGTCATCACGCAGGGCGAGAGAGGCTATACCATCCGGCAGCAGGACGGCCGCTATCTCTACAACGGCGGTAAAGATGACGTTTTCGCAGGGACTGAACCCGCCGCGAGCTACTTTTGGTCCATCACCTTCGGCGATGACGGCCTGGCGAACATTCTCAACTCGGGCCGTCATGTGCAGTACAACCCGTCCGTCCAGAAGTTCCAGGCGCGCCAGACCTCTTCGACCGTCGGCCAGAACCCCTGGCTGTACGAACTCATGAACGACGGAGACCTGACGGATGAATTCGTGCAGAAGACGGTTCCGGGCGTGTACGGCTACAACGGCTTTGACTGGCTGTATGCCGACGGAATCAGTCAGACGAGCGTCCGCACGCTCGCCGGCACGACGGCGTTCCGCATTTTCTATCCGGAGGAATTCATGGTCCTCCAGCTGACCGGCATTCCGGCCGAACCGGCCCTGAACGACCGTTTCCCCGTCCGGTTTGTCCGCTACATCAAGCAGGCCGCCACCCACGCCGACGACTTCACCGTGACCGTGGTCAAGGTGGAGGACGGCAAGGCCTGGCTGATGGCTGACGGCGGTACCGGTTTCCTTGTCCAAATCCAGTAGCCATGAGAAAGATTCTTGTAACCCTCGCACTCCTCGCGGGTGCCCTCTATACCCTTTTCGCCGTTCCCGCCTATCCGGGAAAGATCAAGGTGGTGCAGCCGGACGGATCGGTCATTACGATCCAGATCCATGGCGACGAATGGTTCCATTATATCACCGACCAGCGCGGTAAGGTTGTTGCCCAGGGCCCTGACGGTTTCTATCGGCCGGCCGCGATGCCTACCGCCGCGGAGCGGGAGGAAGCGGCCCAGATGAGGCGCGCGGCAGCCCAGATGCGGGCGCAGGCCGCCCAGGCCCGGTCGCTCACGCAGGGACGGCACAAGATTCCGGTCGTCCTCGTGAATTTCAGCGACAAGGAGTTTGTCGTCAACGATCCGGTGAAGGCCTTCTCCGACATGCTCAATAAGGAAGGCTATTCCGCGAACGGCGGTACCGGTTCTGTCCGGGATTATTACTACGAGAATTCCCACGGCCAATACGAACCGAATTTCGAGGTTTTCGGCCCGGTTACGGTGTCCCAGACGAGCGAGTATTATTCTAAGAACAAGACGGAACGGGCCTGGGAGGCCCTCAAGGAGGCTTGCAAACAGCTCGATTCCGAGATCGATTTCAGCCAGTATGATTCCGACAATGACGGCTATGTCGACATGATCCTGATGTACTATGCCGGTCATAACCAGGCAGAAGGCGGCGGCACATCCACCATCTGGCCGCATCAAAGCAACGGCAGGTCGATTGGATATTACGACGGCAAGAGTGTCCAGCGGTATTTCTGCACGTCAGAACTGAGGGGAGGCAGCGGCTTGTCAATGTGCGGCATCGGCACCACGACCCACGAGTTCGGACACTCCCTGGGGCTTCCGGATCTCTACGACACGAATGATGCGGACAATGGCGAGGCCGGCGGCCTTTACCATTATTCGCTCATGTGTTCGGGCTCCTACAACAACGACGGCCGCACGCCGCCCTATCTCAATTCCGAGGAAAGGAGAATGCTGGGCTGGATGGACGAGCAGACCGAAATCCAGTCCGCGGGCGCCCTGACGCTCACCTCCATCCAGGACGGCGTCGCTTACAGGACCCCGGCGACGATGGACGGAGAGTATTTCGTCTTCGAATGCCGGACGGCGACGGGGTGGGACCGTATGCTTCCCGGCGGCCCCGGCCTGCTGGTGTACCATGTGGACAAGTCGCAACGGGAAAGCCTCATGCCCGATTCCTGGTGGTCGTATTTATATACGCCGTACGAGCTTTGGAATTCTTGGACCAGTACGAACGCCATCAACGCTTTCGGCGATCATCCCTGTTTTTATCTGGTTCCTGCCGCCAACCAGAGCAGCTTGAACTATAAGGGGAGCGAGTACAACATTCCTTTCCCCGGCGGCAAGAAAGTCACGAAATACACCCCTGTCGACTGGCAGGGAGAACAGGCCGATTTCCGCTTCACGGACATTGCCTTCGACGGTACCCAAGTGACGATGACGGCCCAGTTGACGACGGTGGCCGGCGTCCGGGGTTTCGTCCGGAACACGGCGGCCAAGCCCGTCCGCGGCGCGACCGTCTCGATTTATCGGAACAGCGCCGCCTCGGCGCCCGCCCGGGGCGTGCTGCGGAGCCGCAGCCAGGCGAAGGGTACGCCTCTGATGAGCGTAACGACCGATGTGGACGGATCCTACGCCCTGGAGGACATTTCCCTTGCCGACGATTCCTTCACGCTGGTGGTGACCTGCGACGGCTATGTGGAGGAGGAGGCGCCGGTCGAAATCGGCCGACGGGTTGAAACCCGCGATTTCTACCTCCGCAAGGTAGGGGAGTCCACGGAGAGCACCTTCATCAAGTATGATCCGGAAGGAGGAGCGTTCTCCGGAATCGGATACGGTGACGCGTCCAAGAACCACGCCGCGGGCATCCATCTGTCCGCCGAGGAGACGGCCGCCTATGTCGGGAAGCAGATCAAGCTGATCTCCTTCCAGCCGTACGGTGACGAGTCCACCACGCTTGAATCCGCCTACGTGTTCATCGAAGCGGGCGGCAAGCGCATATTCACCCAGACGGTGGACAATGTGCGCTTCGACGCCATGAATACGGTCAGCGTCGTCGCTCAGGAGTTCTTTATCCCCAAGAACGCCGACCTTTATATCGGTTACGCGCTGGTAGGAAGCAGCGAAGCCTATCCGCTGCTGGTCCAGGCCTGCGAGGAAGACAATGCCGGTTATTTGGCCACGTTCCGGCAGAAGACGGCCAATGATTGGAGTCTGATGCAGACCACCTCCGGCTCGCGTACGACCTATTACACCCCGGTCCTTTCCGCGTCCGTGGGTGAGCCGGTGGAGGCCGAACTGGGCTTCAACTACATCGCCAACCCCGGGAACGGCACCTACAAGGCCGGCGATCGGTTCGAGCTGTCGCTGGTCCGCTATGAGGACGACGCTCCTTCCACCGTGGCATGGAAATATGACGGACAGACCGTGAAGGCCGACTCCGTGAGCCTGACGGCCGGTTCCCATACGGTCGAGGCCCATCTGACTTATCCCGACGGATCCGCCGAGGTCATCCGCCTGGTCATCAACGCAGAGTAATTCGAACGCATGAACAAAGAACTGATTCAGTACGAGGCTCCTTCCGTACGCGTGGTCGACACCCGGCTGGAGCTGAGCTTCCTTCAGTCGGAAGGAGGCGGAAACATCGACCCGGGCACGGACGATCCGTGGGGTGACTTCTAGACCGGCCCGACGATGAACAAGTATTGCCTGGCGGCGCTGTCCGCCCTTGCCATCCTTGCCGGTTGCCGCACGCAGGAGCAGGAGATTCAGGATTCCTCCTCCAGGAAGACCGTCCGTTTCCATGCCGAAACGGCCGATACCCGCACCGCTTTCGCCGAGTCCGTGAACGGGGTCTACGAGACCCTGTGGACCGGAAATGACCGTGAAATCCTCCTTTCCCTGAATTACGGGAAGGCCGAAGAGTCCGCCGTCAAGGTTTCCGCCGACGGCCGGACGGCATCCTTCGAGGCTGCGTTCGACGCAGCGGCGGCCTCCGCTCCCTATACCTTCTACGCCGTCTCTCCGGCGTCCGCCGCACGGGCCATCAGCCCGAGCCGGAAGGCCTGGAGCGTCTCTATCGCCGCCGAGCAGACCCCGTCCGCCCTTTCCGTCGACGAGGCCGCGCAGCTGCTGGTCGCGAAATCCGCCGCCGGCGCGCAGCTGCCCGACGAGGTGGCCCTGCATTTTTCGCATCTGACCGCCTATGGACGGATTTCCCTCCGGAACCTGGAACTCGGGGATGCGAAGGTGCATAAAGTGGAACTCTCTTTCAGTACGCCCGTCGTGGGCGAATGGTACTGGGGTGAGGACGGGACGCTCACTTCCAACGGCGACTCCCACACCATCACCCTCCATACGGATGCGTCCGACGACCTCTGGTTCGCCTGCGCTCCGGTGGACGTTTCCGGACAGACCCTGAAACTGGTCGTCTTCACCGACCACGGCAACCTGATGAAGGAAATCACGTTCCCGGAAGGCCGCTCGTTCGCTTCCGGCAAGGTGGCCCGCTTCTCCGTGAACATGGCCGGCGTCGAGTTCGTGAAGGGGAGCATCTATGTCCCGCTGACCGACGTCTCTCTCCTGAAGGAAGGTGGCAAGTATCTGATTCTCAATTCTGATCAGACCTATGCGCTGGGCCCGCAGTCGACCTCCGGAAACACCCCCTATCGGGAGCGTGTCCGCGTGACGGTGGAGGACGGAGTCATCGTCGATCCCGGCGATGCAGAGGTTCTTGAACTCCGTCGCGGCGTCTCGGAAGGGACCTGGTCCTTCCATTCGGCGTCCGGATATCTGGCGGCCGGCAAGACCGGCAATGCGCTCCGGACGATCGCGGGAAGAAGCGATTATTCCAGCTGGGTGGTCTCGATTTCCGGCAAGGAGGCCAAGATGCAGGCCCAGAAGGGCGAGTCCACGTACCTCCGGTACAACGCTTCCTCGCCCCGCTTCTCCTGCTACTCTTCCGCTTCCAGCCAGAAAGGCATCATCCTTTACCGGATGGTCGATTCCGAAACAGGGGCCGTCGAGGATGACCCGCTGACGGCGCAGAGCGAGTACGGATGCTATATGAAGGGTGCGGAAAGGAAGTATGTCAAGGGCGTCGACCAAATTCTGCGCTCTTATCCGGACGGCAAGCTCGAGTTCGTGATCCTGAACGCCCAGGCCAAGGAGCAGCTCGTCATTTCCGGATTCGACCCCGCTCTCCGCAAGGATGATCTCGCGACGGTCTCCGTCCGGTACCGGAAGGGATTCAACATGCTGGCGGAAGAGACTTATGCTTTGAAGGTCGTGAAGGAAGATGGGCCGACAGTCTGGCTCGGCGACGGTTCCGGCCAAGGTTTCATCCTCAAAAAGTAGCGGAAGATGAAAAAGAGATTGATCCTTGCTTTGGCCCTGCTGTTTGCAGGCCTTCAGATAATGAACGCCATCCCGGCGCATCCGGGAAAGTTTGTCTATACGCAGCCGGACGGAAAGAGAATCGTCCTTCAGCGTCACGGCGATGAGTTCGGCCATTGGCTGACAGACGCTTCGGGCAAGGTTGTCCGGCTGGAAGCTGACGGCTTTTACCGGGAAGTGTCCGAGGATATGATTTCCGAGGTTCGCCGCAACGCGGCCGTCCGCCGGAGCGCGGCCCAGCAGACCCGCGCCGCGAAGGCGGCCGGTGCCGTGAAGGGAAACCGTCACTTCCTCGTCATCCTCGTGGAATTCAGCGATCTCGCCTACTCCACTTGTGAGGACCCCAACGCGGCGTTCTCCGCCCTGCTGAATGAGCCGGGCTATTCGGAGAACGGAGGAACCGGTTCCGCCCATGATTACTTCCTGGAGAATTCGAACGGTCGCTTCGAACCGGTCTTCGACGTGTTCGGCCCGGTCACGCTGCCCAACAAGAAGTCCTATTACGGCTCGAACGATTACTCCGGCAACGACAAGCGTCCCGAGGAAGCGCTCATTGACGGGTGCCGGCTGCTGGATGAAGATATCGACTTCTCCCGGTACGACAGCGACGGTGACGGCGAGGTGGACATGGTGCTGATGTACTACGCCGGTTACGGCGAGGCCGATTCGAATGACCAGGATGCCATCTGGCCGCACGAGTGGTCGCTGGGCAACGCGGGAACGTCCCTGAAACTGGACGGGGTGAAGATCAACACGTACGCCTGCACGAACGAGAAGAACGGCCAGGGCCGGAACAAGGACAAGATGTGCGGCATCGGCACGGCCTGTCACGAGTTCGGCCACGCCCTGGGTCTTCCGGACCTGTATGATACCGATTACAGCAGCAACGGTTCCGCGGGTGGCCTGTATTCCTACTCCGTGATGTGTTCCGGCGCCTACAACAACGAGGGCCGGACGCCGCCCTACTATTGTTTCGAAGAAAGGAAGCTCCTCGGATGGGTGTCCGATGCGGACTATCTCGAATTCGGCGAGACGGGCGTCTATTCGATTTCGCCCATCAATTCCGAAATGGTCTACCGGACCATGACCGACACGGAAGGGGAATACTTCCTCTATGAGAACCGCACGAAGAGCGGCTGGGACCTGTACCTTCCCGAGGAGGGACTGATCGTGTACCATGTCGACAAGTCTTCCCGCAAGATCGGCTGGACCACGGCCTGGAGTCTGTGGAACAACTGGGAATCGTCCAATTCCATCAATGCCTACGGTTCCCATCCCTGCTACTACATCGTTCCGGCGGGCGACCAGTCTGCGTTGAACTACGTCACGTATTCGGGCGGTTATGAAGTCGAGAAGCCCGGCGTCGCTTTCCCGTACAGGAACATCAACACCTATGTCCCCCTGAGTTGGAACGGTGTGGAGGGTGTGATTCATCTCAGCGACATTTCCTACAAGAACGGCACGGTGACCCTGCGGGCGTACGTCCCGTCCGGCGACGTGGACTATGTGACCATCGCCGATGCCGGATCCTATCGCGCCGGGGACCGGTTTACCTTCGAACTGGTCCGTCCCGACAGCGCCATGACCCCCAAATCCGTTGTCTGGTACTATGACGACGAGCCGGCCGGCGCCGATTCCGTCACCCTGACGAAGGGCGACCATACCGTCGAGGCGCAGCTGACCTACGCCGACGGGCGCCAAAGCGTCCTGACGCTGGAAATCAAGGTGAAATAATTGATTATCTGTCTATTAAGGAGGGTGACCCGGACCGGGCCACCCTCCTTTCGTTTTCCGCCCTGCAAAATCCCTAAAAATGGGGATTGTCCCCACTGCCATTAATGCCGACCTTTGTGCCCGGTTATTTAGCAGTGTTATTTCTTTCATGAAGCATAAGTTCTTTATCATTTCGGCCCTGTTGCTGCTGAGCGTCGGGGCCGCAGCCCAGAGTGCCGGAGGGCGCATTACGGGCATCGTCGTCGACGAGGCGGAAGACACTCCGCTGACGGGCGCCATGATTCTTGTTAATGAATTGAAAAAGGGCGATGTCGCCGACGCGGAAGGGAAATTCTCTTTCTCCGACCTTCCGGAAGCCACCTATACGGTCAGCGTGGAATTCATGGGCTATCTGCCCCAGGAAAGGAAGATCCGCGTCGAAAGAGGCAGGACCGTCCATGTCACCATCCCCCTGAAAGCGGAACCCCTGACCCTGCAGCAGGCGACCGTCACCGCCAAGAGCGAAGCCCGCATGGTCCGCGAACAGGCCATGCCGGTTTCGGTCATCAGCATGAAACAATTGCAGGGAACGGTGAGCGACGTCCAGGGTATCCTGGCCAAGACGGTGGGCGTGACCATCCGCTCCACCGGCGGCGTCGGCAGCGCTTCGCGGCTGTCCGTGCGCGGCCTGGAAGGGAAGCGGATCGGCTTCTTCCTGGACGACGCCCCCATGAACGACCAGTCGGATTTCCTGGATCTCAACGACATCCCGGTGGACATGATCGACCGGATCGAAATCTACAAGGGCGTGGTTCCGTCCAAGTTCGGCGGCTCGTCGATGGGCGGTGCCGTGAACATCGTCCTGAAAGAATACCCCGACCATTACGCCGACCTGAGTTACTCCCGCGAGTCCTTCAACGTGAACAAGTCGCAGGCGGTTTTCAAGCGGAACCTCCGGGGCTCCGGCCTGGTCTTTGGCGTCGGCGGCGGCTACACCTATGCCGACAACAGCTACACGATGGAATCGCCGTATGTGAAAGGACTGCAGATCAGGCGGGACCACGACAACTTCCGGAAACTCATGGTCGGCGGAAGCCTGAAGGCCAAGAAATGGTGGTTCGACGAAGTGGAGTTCGAGCCGGCCTTCGTCCAGACCTACAAGGAGATCCAGGGCATCGAAACGGACATCCGGCAGGCGCACACGACGTCCCGGGGAATCGTCATGTCCAACAAGCTGGAGAAGGACGATTTCTTCCTTGCGGGATTGGACTTCGACATGACGACGGCCGTCGCCTATACGGAATACAGTCTGGTCGACACGGCCAAGGTCTGGTACGACTGGACGGGGAAATCCTATCCGACGCCCTCCCCGCTGGGCGGCGAGCTGGGAAACCGTTTCCCGTCGAATTCCTTCAACCGGAAGGCGACGCTCATCAACAAGCTGAACCTGGAGTACCTGATCACCAAGAACCACTCCGTCAGCCTGAATTCCGTGATCAGCCTGGCCAACGGCTATCCCAAGGACGAAATGAAGGAGAAGGGCCTGGGAAAGAAGATCGACTTCGATTCGCGCATGCGGAGCTGGGTCGCGGGCTTTTCCTATGATTTCCACACCTCGGACGACAAGTTCCTCAACTCCGTCACGACGCGGTATTACTGGTACAGGACCAACACCTGCTATCAGAACATCTATGTCAACATTCCCCCCGAGGACATCTCGCTCAACAAGTCGAGCCTCGGCCTGAGCGATGCCATGCGCTACCGCTTTACGCCGGCGTTCATGGCCAAGCTTTCCGGCGGCTACGACGTCCGTATCCCGGCGGAGAACGAGCTCCTGGGCGACGGTTACAGCATCATTCCTTCGGAGAAGCTGATGCCGGAGCGGAATCTCAGTGTCAATGCCAGCCTGCTGTACGATGTTGCCGGAACCCATCCCAGCAACCTGCAGATTGAACTGGGCGGTTACTACATGTATCTGCAGGACATGATCCGGTTCTCGAAAGGCCTGCTGGGCGCCCAGTACCAGAATTTCGGGGAAATGCGGACCCTCGGTGCCGAACTGGAAGTGAAGGCCGATGTCCTCCCGTTCCTGTACGTGTACGGAAACGTCAATTATCAGGACCTTCGCGACGTCCGGGAACTGGAGGAGGGGAGCACCCTTCCCAATCCCACCAAGGGAAAGCGCATGCCCAACATCCCGTATTTCATGTCGAACGCCGGCCTGGAATTCCACCGGGAGAACCTTTTCGGCGGACAGGGCCAGAACACCCGTCTGTTCCTGGACATGGCTTTCGTGGAGGAATACTTCTATGACTTCGAGTTCTCGGCCAATACCAAGCGGCGCATTCCCCGGAGCACCACCTTCGACCTGGGCTTCGAGCACAGCTTCATGAACCAGCGGCTGTTCCTGTCCGGAAAGATCAAGAACCTGACGGACGCGGCGGTCCTGTCCGAATTCAACCAGCCCCTGCCCGGCCGGAGCTTCGCCGTCAAGATCCGCTATATCTTCAGATAAAACCAAATCAAAATAAACATCAAAGACAATGAAAACGAACATTTCCATGCTTCTTGCTGCCGGCGCCCTGGCGCTTCTCGGCGCATCCTGTGACAAGAACAACCCGGCGGATCCCGTCGACAAACTCCTCGGCGGAGAGGGGAACGTCCTCATCGAAACGACGATCAAGAACGCCGACGGTGCGACCGGCCAGTCCTATATCCAGCAGATTCCGTCGCTCAGCGGCACCATCAACATGACGGAAGGCATCCAGATCGGCTTTTCCTCGACGCTTTCCTTCGTGGATCAGTACGTCTTCGTCTTCCCCGAGTTCGGCACGAACAGCAACCAGAGCTTCACCAAATACGAGCACACGCCCAAAGGCCTGAAGAAAGTCGGCGAACTGCAGACCATCCCCAACTCCTACCCGGTCAACCTGAGCGCCGTTTCCGCGCAGAAAGCCTATGTCCCGATGTACAACCTGGGCAAGGTCATGGTAATCAATCCCTCGACGATGGAGCAGACCGGCGAGATCGACCTGACGGGTTACGCCCATACGGACAGCAGCGCGGATCCCGCCTCCGGCATCGTGGTCGACGGCTTCTACTATCTGCCGCTGGACCAGATCAATTCCAGCTGGATGCCTTACGAAGACCACCTTCAGGTCGATGTCGCCGTCATCGACACCGCCTCCGACCAGGTCGTGAAAGTGATTTCGGAGACCGCAA
>JAEEGK010021703.1_pt1 | contig 13553 bp, 5 predicted proteins | sample 8958771 | NCBI WGS metagenome assembly JAEEGK01 (sample SAMN16246547, study PRJNA631951) | gut metagenome | biome: gut microbiome; feature: rumen; material: SC-attached | host: Bos | place: Iran: Karaj | collected 2018-10 | reverse complement strand
CAAGCCCTCTATAAAGAATGTGCCGAACTGCGCGAGCAACGCCGCTCCGAAGAGGCCGCCGAAAAGTTCTTGCAAGGGTTGGCCATCGTGCAGCGTGCCAAAAAGACCACGGAAGTTGTCCAATTAGAAGGCCAACTCTGCGACAACCTCGGAGCCATGTACCTCAAGCACGGCCTCTTCGAGGATGCCTTCAAGCAACACCAACAGGCCTTGAACTGCTTCCGCCAAACAGCCGACTCCACTGGCATGATGAACGCCTTCCGCAACAGTGGTCGGGCGGTGCGGGCACAGGAGCAATACACGCAGGCTAAACAATACTACGACTCGGCTTTCCGCATCGCCACCTTCGTGAAGGACACCGCCATGCTGGGCGACCTCTATTTAGAGATGGGGCGCGACTACTATATGGAAACGGGCAACTTCGCCAAAGGCATCGAGAGCGTCAACAAGGCCTTGGAAATCGGCCTCAACAACAACGACACCGACATCGCCTACATGACTTTGGGCATCCTTCATTATTACACATGCGAGAATGACAAGGCCAAGTCCTATTTGAACGAGGCCCTTCGCAGCGAACGTGCCGGACTGAAAATGTCTGTGTATCAGACACTTCACGCCATTGCCTATAGCGAGGGCGACTACCAACAGGCGGTGAAATACCACGAGCAGTTTGCCGCGAACATGATGCAAGCCGACGCGGAACACTCCAACGAGAACATTCAAAGAATCAAGTCGGAATACGAGTTGAAAGCGCAGCAGAGCGAGTTGGAGAGCCTGCACCGCAACCGCGACCTGAAACTCTATTTGATTATCGCCTTGGCGGTGATTGCCTTGCTTGTCATCCTCTTGATTGTGAGGAAGAAAGTGAGCGACCACAAGTTGGAGATGGAGCATTTCGGGCGGCAGGTGGAGCGCGACCAGAACCGCATCCACGAGTTGGTGAGCGACATGGAGAACCTTATTCGCACCAACGACGAACTGCGCCGCTACCAGCAGACCCTCCCGCCGAAGGATTTGATGTCGATCCAGAAAATCCTGACGCGAAACAAGATCATGGTCACCGCGCAAGCCCTCACGGAAGAAGTGAACAACGACTCGCTCAACTTCGAGTTGACCGACAACGACTGGAACGACTTCATCAGCCTCACCGACTTGGTCTTCGACGGTTTCTCGCAGCGGCTGTTGCAGCTCTATCCCAAACTCGGCCAATGGGATGTGCGTATCTGCTGCCTCTCGAAAAACGGCTTCTCCAACCACGTGATTTCCATACTGTTAGACACCCAAACCGATTCCTACTACAAGCGCAAGGCAAGAATAAAGCAAATGAAGATGGACCTCGGGAATGACAACCGCTCTTTTGAGGAAATTGTCAATGCCGTATGACGTGCTCCGCGTCCTTGCGAGGAGGTACGACGAAGCAATCCAGAAAAAAGAATAAACCATTAACAATTAAATACTTACAACTATGAAAAAGATTAGATTTATTGCAGTGATTGCCCTGATGATTGGCGGGATGACCCTGAAAGCACAAGACTATCATCCTATCGTCGAAGACGGGAAACAATGGAATGTGCTGTTTTCCTATCCGTGGAGTCCGCCGGAGCCACAGCACAAGTACACCGACATTTACAAAATTGAGGGTGATACGCTGGTGGACGGCGTGTCGTACAAAGTGATGTACACGACAAGAAACGAGAACCTTACAGGTTGGAGTGTTTGTGGCGTTATCAGAGAAACTGTAGACAAACAAGTTCTTTATCGCAGAGATGGCGCTTCTTACGATGAGATTCTCTATGATTTCTCAATGGAAGTCGGAGACACCATTATCATGAGCGGCAATGGGTTTTACCCCAACTGGATGTTTGTCATCGAAACCAATGAAATCCTCGTTGGTGGTGAGCCGAGACAACAGATCGTGCTGGAATATCCATGGGGTGAACAGGAAGTATGGATTGAAGGTATTGGTAGCCTTTACGGGATAATCGATTCGGGTTCGCGGTTTTTAGATGGGGGCTCGACCGACCTCCTTTGTTATTACGAGGACGGCGACCTGATTTGGCAAAATACCACTCCAGGTTATAATGAGTGCTATATCGTCAATTCAGGGCAGCAAGGCAGTCTGGTGGTTGCGCCGAGCACTTTGACCTTTGAAGAGCCTTTCGTGCCGCAAACTTTCACTATTTACAACCAAACCGACAACGCCGTCACCATTTCATCCATCAATGTGGAACCTGATGACAATGTGGTGCTTCTCTCTTATGGAGGTTTGCCCCGTACTTTGCAGCCCAATGCAACCATGAATGTGGAAGTGGAAGTGAACGGTGTCGGATATAAGGGCTATAACACTTACCATGTCAACATTGCCACTTCGATAGGCAACAGGCAAGTCACCGTTAGGGTCAATGAGGAAGCTTGGGACGAGGGTTTGTTGTGGATGCCAATGCAAGGACTTACTTTCGATGAAAACTCTCCATTGACTCAGGACTTCTACTTGTATAACACCAACGCCTTGGAGAGCATCACAATCTATGAGCTTTACGAAGCCGGCACTGACTATCTTGCGCTGATTCCTTCACACACTCTTCCATATGTAATCCCGCCTCACGAGTCGCTTAATGTATCCGCTACCTTGGTCAACTTCCCGGAAAATACAACCAATGTCAATATCTATTGCGAAAGCTCTCTGGGTCAAGGAAGTACTCCGTACATACATATTATTGGAGGACTCACACCTGGCAGCGGCGAATTGGTGATTACGCCTGATACGCTGTGGGTTACGGAAATGTACCAATACCAAAACTCCTTTACTATCTTGAATGTCACCGACCATGAAGTTGTCATTTCGGAGGTATATGCAGACGACTCCATCGTAGCAATCAACCACTATGACCCTGCTTATGGATATATTGACATAGAAGATATTCTGCCCATCACGCTTCAAGTGGGAGAAGACATTGTACTTCATACTTACCTTACCAACCTCGTTGAACCTATGGCAAAACGCAGCGAGTACATTGTGGCACCGATTCACATTGTTTCCACCGAAGGCGAAGATGAAGTCATCCTTATGATTGACGAAGCCGCAATTAGTTTTGGGCTGATTGCATACTTGCCTTACTACAGGCTTGATTCATACGAGCCACACCAATTTAGACTGGTCAATGCAGAATGGTCGCAACCCATCACGATTACCGGAATCGAGGAAATAGGTACAGATTATCTTGAAATCACCACCGAAGACCCGCTTCCCGTGACCTTGGAAAACTATGGCGACTATTTGCGAGGCAGCCTAAAATGCAGAGAGCCGTTCCCTTTTCATGCTTTTGTGTCGACAAGTATCATTGTTCATACTTCCATTGGGGATTTTGGTGCCATCGGTGTTGATATTGACGGCACTATGCTCTTCAGCCCCATTGGTAACGAATGGTACTACGAAATCGAGAACGAGAACGGCAGCATCACCTACCAATACCTCTATCAGGCGGGCGACACTATTGTCCAAGACGAACCGACCCATATCCTCGTGAAAATCAACACGCTTTACGACAAGGATTTGCATCAAGACGTGACGCACGAATATGTCTATGAGCGCGACGGCAAAGTGTATTGGTGGAACAAGACTTTGGAAGAATTTACCGTGCTATATGACTTTGGTGCCCATGAAGGCGACACTTGGGTCACCAAGGTCGGCACGGAAACGCTCACCATGCATGTGGATGCCGAGGAAATTGTTGAATACGAGGGCAGATTTTATCGAATGTTGCATGTAAGCGACACGGACGACATTTTCAGCGGCGACATCGTGTGCGGCATCGGTCACCTCACCAGTTTCTTCCCCGAAAGGCTGATGGACAACGGCGACGGCATTCGTGTGGAAGGTATGCGCTGCTATTGGGTGGAGAACGAACTGGTGTTCAAACCCGGCGATGAGGACTGCGATGCGATTTATTCGGAGGTACACGGTGTGGATGAGGACGGTTCTTCGACAGGCTCAGGAGCCTTTACGGTTTATCCTAATCCCACCGACGGCGTTTTGTTTGTAGAGACGCGCCATGGCACGTCTCTACCAGACCAAACCTACCGTATCACCAATCTGATGGGCCAGACCCTAATGACAGGTCAAATCACCGCTGATAACCAACAGATCAATGTTTCATCATTGCCTCAAGGCATGTATTTCATTACCTTTGCAGGCGAGACGCGGAAATTTGTGGTGCGTTAATCGCGGTAAAAGATAACAATCAAAAACATACAACCATGAAAAGATTAGTATTAACATTAGCGATTTCGCTCTCCTTCGCGCTTGGAGGCATGGCGCAAAACATTTGGAAACCCATCGATGTGTCAGCCGTTTTTCTAGGCGCCGCTCCCGACGGAAGCCTTTATTTCAATTGCGGTTACAGCGGGATAGGCCGCTCTCAAGACGAAGGCGAAACCTACCAAATCGTCTTGGGATACGAAACAGGCAACGACTATTATTTCAATGAATACTGTTTCAGCGTCAGCCCGGAAGGAAGGATTTTCGTTTTCGAAGACAATCCGTTTAAGGTATGGTATTCTGACGATTACGGCGACACTTGGCAGTATACCTCAGACATTCCTTTGAGTGCTGGAGATAAGGCCTGGAATTTGTATGCCTTAAATAATGGCACCATACTAGGATCAACAGAATATGGAAGCGTTTTTTGGACCACCGATGGCGGCACTACGTGGGGCGTGAACGACACTTCCTTTGAGGAAAATAGCATCAGCGATATTTTGGCCACCGAAAACGGCGATGTCTATGTCGGCTTGTATTATTATGGCAATGGCCTATACCATTCAACCCTTTCGGACATGCAAAACTGGGAACTTGTCGCTTTTGAAGGTTTTGGGATTCGGGATATGGAGTTCGACCCAGAAGGCAATGTAGTCTGTGCAGGCTATGGCAATGAATTTTCCGGATTTGAGTATATTCCTGGTTTTTATGCGCTGGCGGCAAATTACATTAGCATTTCTGATAACGGAATCGTCTATACAATAAGCTATAACGATGATGATTATACCGAAGGTTTGTCTTATTCTCTTGATCATGGCGAGCATTTTACCGATATAGGGGAAAGGATGTATGGGGTGCGGCCGCTTCCGGGTTGTTGCGTGCCTATGAAATGGCTCATCAAAGGATTCGACAACCACCTGTATTATATTGGCGTCGACCAAAATTACATGAGCTATGCCAATGCGGATGAGATCGTTAACCCAACCCCCACCACAGAGCGCTTCGATTTCTCAGCCGTATGCGAAACAGGTCAGACACTTTATTACATCATCACCGACGAGGAACAAAAGACCGTAAAATTGACTTTTCCCCATGAGCCGGAAAACCCTTGGGAGAGTAACTATTGGGAAGGTTACGAAAAGCCTCAAGGCAGCATGACCTTGCCCTCAACGGTGACCTACGAAGGTGAGACTTACACCGTGACCGCTATCGACGCTTCTGCATTTTACGAATGTGACGGCTTAACGGGAACACTGGTCGTCCCAGGAAGTATCACCGACATCAACACGTATGCTTTTTACGCTTGTACAGGATTGAATGTCGTTGAATTGCAAGAAGGTGTAACCACCATTTGGCACAACGCCTTTACCTCTTGCAGCGGCATAACCTCAATAAGCTTCCCCAATACCCTTACCTCTATTTTCCATAATGCCTTCAGCAGTTGCTCGTCATTGACGTCACTGCATCTTCCAGTTTCCGTGACCACCATTTACCCATCTGTCTTTACCAACGACCCTGCCTTGGAAAGCATTACCGTTGATGAAAACCATCCGCTATACTATGCTGAAAACAACGCCATCATCAAAAGGGATGACAAGACGCTGTTTTTGGGTTGTAAAAACACGGTCATCCCCGATGATATTGTGGCTATCGGGGAAAATGCCTTTCACGGTGCCGGTGACGGTGGCGACATTGTGATTCCTAACTCCGTCCGGTCCATTGGCGACTACGCTTTCCAATCATGCCATTTCTCGGGCACGATCACCCTCTCCGATTCGTTGAGCACAATAGGTACTTTTGCATTCGCCAATAGTGAGTTTTCAGGCTCATTGATAATGCCTAACACAGTAACTTCAGTGGGTTTGAGGGCTTTTGACCATTGCCTGAACCTTACAGGTGAACTCAAACTATCCGAGTCGTTGACAGAAATCCAACATACTACGTTTTATGGCTCAGGTTTTACTGGCGTTTTGGTCATACCCAACTCAGTGACTTCATTAAGTGAATGGGCTTTTTACGACTGTCATTTCTCCGACCTCGTCTTGAGCGAGAATCTGACTTTTATTGGCGGAGCGGCCTTCTCGGGTTGTGAGAATTTTACGGGAATTCTGCGTATCCCAGCTTCAGTCACCCGTATCGAAGACCATGCCTTCAGAAACACTCGTTTCAACGAAATCTATTCCTACAGTCCCATCCCTCCAGAACTGGATGAACAAGCTTTCAATGGCTATGCTTCTGTTTATTTCTACGACCCCGAAATTCCCATCCATGTGCCGATGGGCAGCAAGGAAGCATATCAAACTGCTCCTAATTGGGAATACTTCCAAAACTTTATCGAGGATATTATCCGTCATGAATGGTACTACGAAATCCAGAATGACAACGGCAGCATCACCTACCAATACCTCTATCAAGCGGGCGACACTGTTGTCCAAGACGAGCCGACACATATCCTTGTGAAAATCAACACGCTTTACGACAAGGATTTGCATCAAGACGTGACACACGAATATGTCTACGAACGCGATGGCAAGTTGTATTGGTGGAACAAGACCCTTGGTGAGTTCACTGTGCTGTATGATTACGAGGCTGAAGAAGGCGATGAATGGGAAATCAAGGTGGGTACGGAAAGCCTTGTGATGCATGTGGATGCTGTGCAAATGGTCACCTACAAGAGTCAAACTTGGAGGATGCTCAGTGTGAGCGACCCCAATGACCTTTTCAGCGGCAACATCGTGTGCGGCATTGGCCATCTCACCAGTTTCTTCCCCGAAAGGCTGATGGACAACGGCGACGGCATCCGTGTGGAAGGTATGCGTTGCTATTGGAGTGATAGCAAATTGGTGTTCAAACCCGGTGACGAGGACTGCGACGCCATTTATGATGAATTGCATGGGATTGAAGAACCTACTTATGAACAAGTCGTTGCTCCATTCGACCTCTATCCCAATCCGACCGACGGCGTCCTCTTTGTAGATACGCGCCATGGCACGTCTCTACCAGTGGCAAATGAATACCGCATCGCCAACCTCATGGGCCAGACCCTAATGACAGGTCAAATCACCGCTGATAACCAACAGATCAATGTTTCATCATTGCCTCAAGGCATGTATTTCATTACCTTTGCAAATGTAACACGTAAATTTGTGGTGCGATAATTATGAAACGCCTTCTATTGCTCCTGATCCTTGGTTGGCTTTTTGGGGGTGTCCAGGCCCAAACCGACCTCGAAACCTTGATGGCCACACGAGGGGAATATTTCTTCTCCCTACCTTTACAACAATGTGAAGAGGCCGAGCGGCTCACCCGTCTTTGTTCCGTCGACAAACTGGAAGGCAACCATCTGATTTGTTATGCCAACGAAGAGCAATACCGCCAACTCCTTGCCATGGGCTATCAGCCCACGCTGCTCATGCCGCCTTCCATGCAGGAGCATTACGCTATGTGGGACGGCTCTCACCGTGAGGCCTACGATTGGGATGCCTATCCCACCTATGAGGCCTACCAGGACATGATGAAGCATTACGCCGAGGATTATCCTGAACGGTGCACTTACTTCGATTTGGGCACATTGGCGAGCGGTCGCAAGCTCATGTTTTGCCGCTTCAACAACGGGGAGCCTGACGGCAAGCCCAAGTTCCTCTACACTTCCACCATCCATGGCGACGAGCTGACAGGCATGATGCTCATGCTGCGTCTCATCGACGAGCTTTGCACCAGCGACGACCCACGAATCCTTGCGCTGCTCGATCATCTCGACATTTTCATCTCGCCTTGCACCAACCCCGATGGTACCTATCACGGAGGCAACAACACCGTCAATGGCGCCCGTCGCAACAACGCCAACAACGCAGACTTGAACCGCAACTATCCTGACTTCGACAACGGTCCTCATCCTGATGGTAAGGAGTATCAGCCTGAAACCATAATGATGATGGAGCTTGCCGAGCAATACCCCTTTACCATGGCGGCGAACTATCATGGCGGATCCGAGGTACTGAACTATCCGTGGGACACCTACCAACCGCTGCATCCGGATGACGAATGGTGGCAATTGGTGTGTCACGAATACGCTGACTTGACTCATGAGCACGATACATTGTATATGAGTAGTTACGACAATGGTATTGTCAACGGTTATGTGTGGTATCCCATCTACGGCAGCCGTCAGGATTACATGAACTACTATCAGCAATGCCGTGAGGTGACCATCGAATGCTCCATCCCCTATACGCCGAATCCGTCGACGATGCCTATGTATTGGACCTATAACCACGAAAGCATGTTGCGTTACTTGGAGCAATGCCTCTATGGGATTCACGGCAGGGTGACGGATTCGGTCTCTTGTGCACCTTTGGAGGCAGAGGTAACCATTCTTACCCACGATCATCACGGTTCTGCCGTCAGCAGTCATTTGCCTATTGGCGACTACCATCGTCCCATCAAGGGCGGCACCTACGAGGTGACATATTCTTGCGAGGGCTATTACTCTAAGACCCTTATCTTGACGGTGGCCGATTGGGAGACCTTGGTGCAGGATGTGCAATTGGTGCCGGAAGGGTATGGGTTTGAAGAAGGCGGCCCTTCGACAGGCTCAGAGACCGCAGGGACCTTTACGGTTTATCCTAATCCTACAAACGATGTTCTCACCATTCATCATTCCGCATTCCGCATTCATCATTCCGCATTCAGAATTACCAACCTAATGGGCCAAACAATCCTTTCGGGTAACATCACCAATGAAACCCAGCAAATTGATATTTCAACATTGCCTCAAGGTATGTATTTCATTACCTTTGCAGGCAAGACGCGAAAATTTGTAGTGCGATAGAAACAATATGAAAAAAGCCTCAGCGTCGCTGAGGCTTTTTTCATTAAAGGTTATCCTTAAAATACTGCGTAATCTTAGTAATCAAATGTGCCCTGTCCATGCCATAGACGTTGTGGTCGTGGCCGGGATAGACGAAATAATCCAGTTGTTTGCCATTGTGGATGCAGTTCTCGACGAAGACGAGGCTGTGCTGCCACATCACCACGGGGTCGGTGGTGCAGTGGATCATCAAGAGCTTGCCTTCGAGCTTGTCGGTCTTGTTTTCGAGGCTGGTCAGTTCGTAGCCTTCGGGGTTCTCTTGTGGCGTGTCCATGTAACGTTCGCCATACATGATCTCATAGTATTTCCAATCCAACACGGGACCGCCTGCCACGCTTACCTTGAACACCTCGGGGTGGTTGATCTTCAGCGAGGTCGACATGAAGCCGCCATAGCTCCAGCCGTCGCTGCCGATGCGGTCGGCATCGACGTAGGGCAGGGTCTTCAGCCATTCGATGCCCACCATCTGGTCACGCATCTCAAGTTGGCCGCACTGGCGGTGGATGCACTGCTCGAAGGCCTCGCCACGGTCGGCGGAGCCACGGTTGTCGAGGGTGAAGACGAGGAAGCCTTCCTGGGCGAGGTAGTTGAGATAGATGCCCGCGCCCGCTGTCCACTCATCGGTGATGAGTTGGGCGTGAGGACCGCCGTACACATAAACCACGACGGGATATTTCTTCGAGGCATCAAAGTTATAGGGCTTGATGAGACGGGTGTAGAGCGTCTGTCCGTCTTCGGCTTTCAGCGTGCCGATGGTGGTCTCGCCGATGTTGTAGTCCTTCAGCGGGTTCTCGGCTTGGTGCAGGCGTTTCACAAACTTGCCGTTGGCATCCATGATGTCCACGTTGTAAGGCACATCGGTGCTGGTGTAGAAGTCTAAGAAATACTTACCGTTGCCCGAAGGCACAATGTTGTGGGTGCCGTGTTCCTTAGTGAGTTGGGTCACCTTGCCGCTCTTGATGTCCATCATGTAGCAGTGGCGTTCGAGCGGGCTGACTTCGGTGGAGCGGTAGTATATCTTGCTGCCGTCTTTCGAGAAGCCGTTGAAGTCGGTGATGACGAAGTCGCCGTGGGTGAGTTGCTTTACAGTCTTCTTGCTGATGGTGTAAAGATAGAGGTGATAGTAGCCGTCGCGCTGAGCTTTCCAGATGAACTGGTCGGAGTTGTTGGGCAGGAAGTAGGCGGGACCTTGGGGCTCCACATACTGCTCGTCGCGGTCTTCGAAGATGGTTTGGATGAAGTCGCCAGTGATGGCACTGTATTCGTTGAACTTCAGGTAGTTTTGTTCGCGGTTGAGCACGCCGATATAGATGCGCTTGTTGTCGGGGTTCCAGGTGATGGCGGTGAGGTATTGCTCGGCAGGCTCGCCTGTTTTGACAACGACCTCTTTACCCGTGGCGATGTTGTAGATGTGAAGTGTCACCTGGTGGCTCGTCATGCCCGCCATGGGATATTTGATGGGCTTGGCGGTAGCGATGCGCTCCGTGATGTCGACCAGAGGATAGTCGGTCACCATACGCTCGTCCATGCTGTAGTAGGCGAGGAGTTTGCCGTCGGGCGACCAGAAGATGCCGCCGTTGATGGCGAATTCGTTACGATGCACGCTCTGTCCGGCCACCACACCTTCAGGGTTGTCGGTGATTTGGATCTGTTTGTTACCTTTGGCCACATAGAGGTTGTTGTCGATGGTGTAAGCTACATTCAGCGTGGACTCACAGATATTCTGGTTTGCAACACCTGAGGGGATCGATGTGATGGCCTCAATGCTTTTTTGCTTGATATCCATCTTATTGAGCGTGATGCCGTTATCACCTAAGGCATAAAAATAGGCTTGGTAGTCGTTGATCCAGGTCAACTGGGGAATGCGTGTCAGGTCGTTGACGCCTTCACCCTTGGTAAAGCCATTCAGCTCGTCGACGGTGAGGAAGGTGGCTTCTTTCTTGCTGCCAGGCATCATGGTGACAATCTCTTTGTCCTTCACCTGCATCATGATCTCGGAGTTGCCGATCCATTTCAGTTGGTTGGGGCGTTGGGCATAGAGGCTGCGGTTGTTGTAAGAAGCGTCAGCAGGAGTGAACATCTTCTTTTCTTGTGCTTGGGCTGGCATGACAAAAGCCATGACGAGAACCAGCGATAAAAGGGTCAGAATCTTCTTCATTTTCTTGTTGATTTTGATAATTGGCGCAAAAATAAGGAATAAATCAATATCTTTGTGGCTTCAATCCGATTGCCCATGAAAAAACGCAAAGTTCCACATACCTTTGTCATTGTTTTCTTTATCATCGTCATCGCGGCGGTGCTCACGTGGATTATCCCTCCAGGGAAGTATGTCACGGAGCAAGTCGGGGATGAAACGGTGATGACATTTTATTATGCGGATCAATTGCCAGAGGCAATTGGCGACAATGAGTTCCATGCTGAGCCGCAGACATGGCAGATATTCTCAGCGTTCTATAAAGGCTTCGTCAAGCAGGCAAACATCATCGTGTTCATATTAATTATCGGTGGTGCATTTTGGATCATGAACAAGAGCAAGGCCATCGATATGGGCATCATGTCGTTCTTGAAGTTCACCAAACGCCTTGAGCGGTGGAAGTTGATGCGAAAGATAGGGGTAAACAATGTCGTTATCATCCTCATCATGCTGTTGTTCAGCCTCTTCGGGAGTGTGTTCGGCATGAGTGAGGAGACCATTGCCTTTGCGTTGATTATCATTCCTTTGGCCGTCTCGATGGGTTATGACAGCATTGTGGGTCTCTGTATGGTGTATGTAGCAGCGCACATCGGCTTCTCGGGCGCTATGCTCAACCCCTTCACCATCGGCATCGCGCAGGGCATCGCGGGCATCCCGCTCTTCACGGGCATCGGCTACCGTGCCATCTGCTGGGCCATCCTGACGGTGGTGGGCATCATTTTCGTGTTGTGGTACGCCAACAAAGTGAAGAAAAACCCGCAGTCGTCCATCATGTACGAGGACGACGCCTATTGGCGCAAGTCGGCGGAGGTGAAGGAAGAGGAACTGGAGCGCTACACGCCCCGCAAGGCCTGGTGGGTCTTCGCTTTCTTGACGGCGGTATTAATCGTGTTCTCGGTGCTTTACCCGATGACCACCTTGAAAATCGGCAACAACGAGACCACGCTACCTCTGCTACCTATTGGCACGGCAATATTTGTCTTGTTGAGTGTCATCACGCTTCGCAAAACGGTGCATTATTTCGTGTTGACCTTGCTCTTTGCCACGGTGTATTTCTTGGTGGTAGGTGTGTTGGGCTACGAGTGGTACATCATGGAGATTGCTTCCTTGTTCTTGGTGCTCGGCATCGCCAGCGGCTTGGCTGTCGACAAGAGCGCCAGCGACATCGCGAAACTCTTCCTCGAAGGCATGGGCGATATCCTCTCGGCGGCAGTCATCGTGGGCTTGGCGGGCGGCATCGTCATCATTCTGCAAGACGGTGGCATCATCGACACCATTCTTTATGGCCTTTCCAAGTCGATGGGCAACATGGGCAAGATCGCTTCGGCAGAGATCATGTATGCCATTCAGACCTTGATTAATATCGTCATCCCCAGCGGCTCGGCCAAAGCTGCCATCACCATGCCCATCATGGCACCTTTCAGCGATCTTATTGGTATCTCGCGTCAGGCCACGGTGGTAGCCTTCCAGTTCGGTGACGGCTTCACCAACATGATCACCCCCACCAGCGGCGTCTTGATGGCCGCCCTCGGCGTGGCCCGCATCCCGTGGGAGAAATGGGTGCGTTTCATCTGGAAGTTCATCCTCGTGCTGATCGTTTTGGGTGCCTTGCTGCTAATACCCACCGTGACTATGAAGCTGGCGGGGTTTTGAAATTAATCCAATGTCTCTTGCGGTTTGGGAAAAAAGCCTCCACATACTAGGCATAAACAATGTATAAAAACGCTGGCCTGCGCACTATAAAACAATCTTTTTTGTAATTTTGCAATGTCGTTATCATCTGGTTCTGTTCAATGGACTTCGGCGGAATCGGATGAAACGTCGCGAAAATGTCAAAAAGGAGTCCCGTTTATTTATATGAATTTATATGAAACAGTATCGTAGATTATTAGCGCTTATGCTCTTACTAATAGTAAGTGGCGGCGTATTTGCACAAAATCTTTTCGACAAGGCAAAGTTGGACAATTACTTTAGTATACTTGAAGAAAACAACAAGTTTATGGGAAGTGTTGCCGTCACGAAGAACGGGGAGATTATCTACACAAAAACAGTCGGCTTCGCTGATGTCGAAAACAATGTAAAAGCAACTGAAAAATCCAAATACAGAATTGGTTCCGCCTCGAAATCGTTTACAGCGGTTCTGGTTTTAAAGGCGGTTGAAGAAAAGAAAATAGACCTTGACCAAACGATTGACAAATGGTTTCCGACAATCGCAAATTCACAGAAAATAA
>JAEEGK010021701.1_pt1 | contig 13554 bp, 8 predicted proteins | sample 8958771 | NCBI WGS metagenome assembly JAEEGK01 (sample SAMN16246547, study PRJNA631951) | gut metagenome | biome: gut microbiome; feature: rumen; material: SC-attached | host: Bos | place: Iran: Karaj | collected 2018-10 | reverse complement strand
TCTCGGAAGAAGATCCGACATTTACCGTGGAGACCGACCAGGAGACCGGCCAGACCATCATCAGGGGAATGGGTGAGCTTCACCTTGACATCATCGTTGACCGTCTGCGCCGCGAATTCGGAGTCGAGATCAACCAGGGTGCGCCTCAGGTCCAGTACCGCGAGGCCATCACGACAAGCTGCGAGCACCACGAGGTGTTCAAGAAGCAGACCGGCGGTCACGGCAAGTTTGCGGATATCGTTGTCGAACTCTCACCTGCCGACGAGGGTGTCGACGGATTGCAGTTCATTGACGAGGTCAAGAACGGCAATGTTCCGCGCGAGTACATCCCTTCAGTAGAAAAAGGATTCAAGTCGGCTATGGTCAACGGCACATTGGCCGGTTTCAAGGTCTCATCGATGAAAGTCCGTCTTCTCGACGGCAGCTTCCATCCGGTGGATTCCGACACTATGTCGTTCGAGATTTGCGCCCGTATGGCTTTCCGCCACGCAATGGGCAAATGCAATCCGGTGCTTATGGAGCCCGTGATGTCTCTGGAAGTCGTGACTCCCGAAGACTATCTTGGAGATGTGGTCGGAGACCTTAACCGCCGCCGCGGCCAGATAACCGATATGGATTCGAAAAACAATGTGCGTATTGTCAAGGCCAAAGTGCCCCTTGCAGAGCAGTTCGGTTATGTAACTGTGCTCAGGACCCTTACTTCCGGCCGTGCAACGAGCTCAATGGAGTTCAGCCACTACGAGGAAGTTCCGGCGAACATCGCCAAGGAGATCATTGAGAAGCAGGGCCGCATGTTCCGCTTTGCCAGACGCGACGATGATGAATAATCATATTAGTATTTAAAATAATGAGTCAGAAAATCAGAATTAAATTGAAATCTTACGATCACGCTCTGGTTGACAAGTCAGCCGACAAGATCGTCAAGACTGTAAAGGCTACCGGCGCTGTGGTTAGCGGTCCTATTCCTCTGCCCACAGACAAGAAGATCTTTACTGTCAACCGTTCGACTTTCGTGAACAAGAAAGCCCGCGAACAGTTTGAACTTGATTCTTATCGCCGCCTGCTCGACATCTACAGCTCAACTCCCAAGACTGTTGACGCTCTTATGAAGCTCGAGCTCCCCAGCGGTGTAGACGTTGAGATCAAGGTCTAAACCATAGTTTGGTCCCATAGCTCAGTTGGTTAGCAGCACCTGACTCATAATCAGGGGGTCGTTGGTTCAAGCCCAACTGGGACCACCCAGTAAAAAGCCGCAGAATTCTCTGCGGCTTTTTCTGTGTGGTCCTGGGACCCAGTTTTTACGGGGGCCAGACGCCCCCGGGCCCCTGCGGCGCGAGGCGCCGGCCGCTGACGCGGCTAATTACAGGGAATGATATTGCTAATTAGCTGGAAATCATTATATTTGTTGAAGACGGTCAGCAAAAAGAATACTTTGACCGTCAGGTAGGCGGATTGTTAATTATTTAGTTATGATTATGAAAAAGTTATTTAGGACTTCTATTGCGGCTTTGACTGCTGCTCTTTTGACCATGACTATGATCTCCTGTGGCCCCGATGCGCTGGACACTCCAGGCGGTGGCAGTGGCCAGACAGGTCCCGCAACCGTGGCAGTAACGGGAGTGTCGCTCAACAAGACTAGCCTCAACCTTGTGGAGGGCAGTTCGGAAACCCTGACGGCCACCGTGGCACCTTCCAACGCCACAAACAAGACAGTCAGCTGGAAGTCTTCTGATGTCTCTACTGCCTCAGTTGACGACAGCGGTAAGGTTACGGCTGTGAAAGCCGGCTCAGCAACGATAACTGTAACGACAGCAGATGGTTCCAAGACGGCTACTTGCTCAGTGACAGTTACCTCCAAGACAATAAGTGTCACGGGCGTATCTGTTGACAAGACTAGTCTGGAGATTACTGAGGGCGAAACAGCAGTGATTAAAGCAACCGTATCTCCTGATAATGCGACTGACAAGTCCGTGAAATGGTCATCTTCTGATGAAGCCATAGCCACAGTATCTTCAGACGGGACGATTACAGCCCTTAAACCTGGGAAAGTGACAATAACAGTGACAACTACAGATGGTTCCAAAACCGCCTCCTGCGAAGTCACAGTGAAGGCTAAATATGTTCCAGTGACAGGTCTCAAAATGGACAGTTGGGCGCTTGTTCTCGTCGTGGGTGAGAAAGCGTCTCTGGAATATACGGTTTTACCCGACGATGCGACAAACAAGGAGGTTACCTTCTCGTCAAGCGACACAAAAGTAGCGACAGTGGACAGCAAGGGCGTCGTCCAGGCAGTATCACCAGGATCCGCAGTTATGACAATCAAAACGGCTGAAGGAGATTTTACGGCAACTTGCACTGTCACGGTGATGGATGTTGGGGGAACTTTTGAGGCAGGTGGGATATATTTCAAGAACTTCGAAGGCAAGCAATTAGAAGTTGTGGCAAATCCTGTGTCGCCTTATTCCGGGAATATCACGGTTCCAGCCACTGTTTCGTACAATGACATCGAATACACTGTTTTCAGAATCGCGGCTCTAGCCTTTAGTAATTGTGAGAACCTGGTGAGTGTAACCTTGGAGAACGGCATAAAAGAGATTTCGTGGGGAACATTTACCTATTGCCCCAACCTTGAGACAGTGAAGATTCCGGCATCAGTCAATCATATCTCAGAGGACATGGATTTCGCATATAGTCCCAAACTGGAGTTGATTGTCGCTCCTGACAACAGGTGGTTTTTTGTTGAAGATGGCGCCTTATACTATAATACCACATCCAATAATTCTACTAGGAAACTTTATCTAAAGTGGGTTCAAGAGAAGAAAACAGGAACTTTAAAAATAAATGAAGAGACGGTCAGAATAGCGCAGTACTCATTGGTGAACACGAATATTGATAAGCTGGAGATTCCAGCGAGCGTAACCGAAATCGCTACGCGCTTTTTTGATAGAAATTGTAAAACTCCGCTGGAAATTGTTTTGAACTGGACAACAAAGGAAGATATTGACAGAATATCGACTCGGGAAAAGGAACCATTCAAATTCTATTTCAATAAAACAGATATGACGAAGGTCACTGTCTCAGTTCCCGCCGGCACCAAGCCCTTCTATCAGGCCCATTGGCTCTGGGGCGCCTGCGGCAATATCGTGGAACGTTAGTTACGGAGGATCAATAATTAAAGAAAAGCCCCTTTTTTAGTGATTCACCTGGGGCCCGAGTCATTACTTGCCGTATCTTGTGCAGAATGATTCAATAAAGTATTTTTGCATAAGAAAGACTTGTATGACTGAACTGGAAAAGTGCAATGCTGGGCTCTGTGGGTGAGCGCGCGTGGCTGCCGGCGTCGTATCCGGCATCGGTTTCCTCGGCGGCGGTTTGATCATCAAGGGCAAGACCAATTTGATCACCGGCCTGACTACTGCTGCTGGCCTCTGGGTGACTGCTGCAATAGGTCTTGGTGCAGGAAGCGGCCTCGTTGTTATGTCAGCTGTCGCAACCCTGCTGGTTCTTCTGTGTATGGATATCCTCAATGCCTTTACCTTCAAGTTTGGCGACCGCATCGTGAACGTAGTTTTCGCATCAAAGGAAGACAAGGCTCTTACCGATGCAATACAGGAAATGGGGAAGCAGGTGGACAATTTCTTCCTGAATAAGAAAGACGACACATACAGGGCTGAAATAGTCCTAAGGGTTCCCAAAAAGGAAAAGCAACTCGATCTGGTGGCCCGACTTCAATCTATCAAAGGGGTCCAGCTCGAAAGCATAGAATAAAAAAAGGGTTGCCGATCGGCAACCCTCTTTCAATTAACAAAAGCATTGAAGTTATTCAGTTCCAGTCCAACCAGGGTTCTGGACCAAATTGGGATTTTTGTCCATGACTGAAGTCGGGAACGGGAAGAACTCGTGACGTCCCTCCTTGAAGCCTACTTTCCAGTTTGCATCGATGGCTTCGTGAGTGTAAACCATATAGAAACGGCTGTTGGCCTCTGAACCGTTCTCCCAGATGACCTGCTCACCGGCCTTGGGCTCCCTGAAGAGCTTGTCGAAGAGTTTCGGTACAGCCTGACCAGCCTGCTTTACTCTGGCGGTGTCGCCCCAGCGTACGAGGTCGAGCCAGCGGCTGCCTTCGTTCCAAAGCTCATATGACTTCTCTTTCTTGAGGGTTTCCATATCGACGTTTGCACTGATAGTCTTGGAGCCGGCGCGCTGCTGGATCTGGTTTACAGCCCAGGTTGCCTGGCCGGGATCTCCAGTCTGCAGGCAGGCCTCTGCGTAAAGGAGAAGAACCTCTGCATAGCGCATTACTACGCTGTTGTTCACGCGATAGTTCTTACCCTTGCTCCACGCATCGGTTACCCTCATAATCTGCTTGAAGGGCAGCCAGAATGACTGGCCGTAGAGGCCGTCCTTGACATCGAGGATGCCTATTTCCTTGCTTGCCTTCTTTTTTTCAAGGCTCATTTCATTGATTTCCTTGGTGTTGTATTCCATTCCGTAGAATGCGTCATCGACGTGCTTAAGCGTTGCGTCAAAGCGGTATGAATGTCCGTCGTTGGCAAAGAATTCGTCGCCGAACCAAAGAGGAACACCAAGTCCGCCCCATCCGTCAACGCCACCGTCATACACGGCCTGCGGAGGCAGCATGCAATGGTCGCTGCGCCAGTTCCAGATCTGGGCTTCCATCCAGGACATACGTGATCCGAGCTGGCCGCCGCTTGTCATTGTTGCATCTTTCTCGAGGTTGATTTCAAAGATCTTCTCTTCGTTGCAGTCACCTTCTATATGGAAATTCTGCCAGTACTTATTGCCGGGAACCAAGGCATATTTGCCTGAATCGATAACTTTCTTAAGAGCGGTCTTGGCACCTGCATAGTCCTTCGCAAAGAGCAGTGCCTTGCCTTCAAGAGCCCAGGCGAAGCCTTTGGTAACTTTTACAGCACCATTCTTGTCGCTAGTAGACTTACGCTCATCGAGGAAAGGAACCGCATCTTCGCACTCCTTTGCAACCCATTTGAAAAGGTCTTCGTGGCTCATCGGATTCTCGGGATCCTTGTCGGAGTTATAGGGCAGACCGTCTGAAATCACGTGGTCGATCATCGGCGGAGTGTTCCAAAGGGCGGTCAGGATGAAATAGATGTGAGCACGGAGAACGCGGGCTTCAGCCACGGCTCTCTTAGTGGTTTCAGTAGGACCGCCGTTGGGCAGACCGTCCTTGAAATGGTCAATGACAAGGTTGCAGGCGTAGTTTGCAAGGAATAGACCCTGATAGAGGTTCTCCAGAACTTCATTTCCTGAATCATAGCGGAACTCGTTGAGAGATCCCATAAAGTCATTGTCGCCGAAGTTGGATCCGGCGGCATATGCATCGTCAGCGCACATATTGAGGGCGGCTCGTATGGGCACATAGATAGATGCCTTTCCGCGGCCGGGCACATAGCAGGCATACCTGGCGTATGCGGCGGTAAGTGCTGACAAGGCATCCTCGTCAGTCTGGTAGAATGTCTCGTATGTCGTCACACCTTTCTGGGGAATCTCCAGACGGGACTCGTCGCAGGAAGCGGTGAAGAGAACGACGGCGACGGCGAGAACAGAGTATAATATCTTTTTCATATTCATTCAAGTTTTTAAGATTAGAATGTCAGGTTGACACCGAATACCATTTTCTTGGTGGTAGGATATGAACCTGAGTCGACGCCACGTGAAGTAGATGAGTTGTAAGAAGCAGTTTCAGGATCTGCACCAGGATACTTCGTGAAAGTGAAGTAGTCGTCGAGTGAGACGAAGAGACGCAGGTCGCTGATGAAGGCTTTCTGGGTGAGTCTGGTCGGGAATGTGTAACCGAGCTGGATCTGTTTGATCTTGAAGAACGAGCCGTTGAAGATTGCTGCGCTTGAACTGTAGAAGTCCCAGCTCTGGGCCACCTTCTTCATATCAGGATATTTGGCGTCAGCCTTGTTGACGGCAGGGTTGCCCCAAGAGCTCTTCCAGTATGTGTCGAGGCCGTTGGTCTTGGGACGGTCGGCAGATACCATAAGGTTGTAGATCTCGTTGCCGGCTGCACCGGTACCGAATACTATAAGGTCGAAGCCCTTCCAGCCGAGGTTGAGCGTAACACCGTAAGTAAGGTTGGGGATACCTTCTCCCAGATACTTCTTGTCGTTGTCGGTGACTGTGTTGGTAAGTTTGCCGTCTTTGTCTATATACTGAGGTTCACCGGTTGCCTGGTCTACGCCGGCATATTCGTAGCCGTAGAAGTACCAGATAGGATAACCAGGTTCAAATGCGCTGGACAGTTTCTCGTTCAGACCGCTGACCACGTCGTTGGTGATCCTTGACTTGAGGGCGTGAACCTCCAGGACCTCGTTGTGGAGGGTTGAGAGGTTGGCGCTGATGCCATATGAGAAGTCACCGATCTGGTCTTTCCATCCGAGTTCGAATTCAAGACCGGTGTTGAGAACCTTACCTGCGTTGACGGTAGTTGAAGACACGCCGATTTCAGGCAGGGGAGTGATGGAGATCAGCAGGTCGTGAGTGTACTTCTTGAACCAGTCGAAACCGAAGGTCAGGCGGTCACGAAGGAAGCGTGCGTCAAGACCGAAGTCGAGCTGCTCGGAAGTTTCCCATTTCAGGTCGGGATTGGCAAGTCCTGAAGGTTTTGAACCGTATGTTCTGATACCTGTGCCAAGAGCGGGATCGAACTGGTACCATTCTCCATTCTTAGTGATGGTAGTTGAATACTGATATGAACCAAGTGCGCTGATGTTACCGTTGACACCCCACGATCCGCGGAGTTTCAGGAAGCTGACGGCGTCACGGCTTACGTTGTCCTTGAAGAATGACTCATTGCTGATGGTCCATCCTGCAGATACTGAAGGGAAGAATCCCCAGCGGGCCTGCTTGGACAGTTTTGAAGAGTCGTATGCGTCAGCACGGAAGTTCGCCTGGATGTTGTAGCGGTTGTCATAGCTGTACTGCAGACGGCCGAAATAAGATATCTGAGTAGACATGCTCGGCGTGTTTCCGACAGACGGGGTCTTGCTTCCGTTCAGGAAGCCGATATACCTGAAGTTTTCTGCATAGTCCTTGAGGATGTCGGGTCCGGTTACAGATATGCTTGCATTGTCAGAGTGATCTTCTGTGTATGACATACCGGCCATGGCTCCCAAGGTATGCCTTCCGAAGGTCTTCGTGTAGTTGGCGAAGTTCTCCCACTGATAGTACCAGCTTGAGTTGACGTTTGCAGAAATGCTGTAGTCTGTAGAGTTGGCCATACCTGTCAGCCAGTAAGGCGTTGAATAGCTGTGGCTGTTGCTTGAACCGATCCTGTAACCAAAACGGGAAGTAATGGTCAGACCCTGGATCGGAGTGAAATTGGCGGCAAGAGTACCGCGGATGTTGATATTGCCGCTGTTGCCGTCAGACTTGTCACGCTGGAACAAGGGGTTACCGGTGGCTTCCTGCAGGTACTTCGAGGTGCCGTAGAAGTCGTTGTTGTGGAGAGGATCCCTGGGAATAGGGTCGCCAGCTGCATAGTGGGCCTGCATATCGACGGGAGTGTCCTCGATCTTGCTGTAATAAGCAGGGGTCAGAGGGTCGATTGAAACTACTGAGTTCAGAAGTGAACCGTATCCTGCAGACACTGATTTCCTCTCATATTTTTCGATTGAGATGTTTGAAGAAACGCCGAACCATTTGAAGAGCTGATAATCGGCGTTGACCTGAGCGGTCAGACGTTTGTAGATATCTTTCTTGCCGACAACGATACCATCATCGTCAAGGTAGTTCAGAGATGCGAAGAAATGTCCCTTGTTGTTACCGCCCTGGAAGGTTATGCCGTGCTGTTTGCTCCAGCTGGGCTGGAACACAGAGTCATACCAGTTGTTTTCAAAGCCATTCTGGTAGCCGTTCTGATCCAGGAGTTCCTGGGTGATGTCACCGATGTATTTGTGGTAATCGATGTAATCTTGGGCACCGAAGATTTGAGCCTTCTTGCCCAGAGACTGGAGGGTGAAGCGGCCGTTGTAGGAGATGTGTGCGGTTCCGTTGCTGGCGGCTCCGGTCTTGGTGGTGATCAGGACGACACCGTTACCGGCCTGGGCACCGTAGATGGCTGCAGAGGCGGCATCTTTCAGCACCTCCATAGACTCGATCATAGAAGGATCCAGATAACGGATGTTGTCGACCTTCAAACCGTCGACGATCAGGAGGGGACCGATAGAACCTGAGTTTGAAGAATAACCGCGGACACGGATGCTTGATGATTCACCCGGAGCGCCTGAGGTGTTGATGACCTGGATACCTGCTGCCTTACCTTGAAGGGCTGCGGCTGCATTGGTTGCCGAACGGTTTTCCAAATCTTCGTGGCGGACTGATGCCACGGCACCGGTGAGGTCGCTCTTGCGCTGGACACCGTAACCGATGACTACAGTTTCTTCCAGGAACTCACTGTCCGGTTCGAGAGTGACATTGATTACAGAACGTCCTACTACCGGAACAGTCTGAGATACATATCCGATGCAGGATACCGTAATGCTCAAGGCATTTACAGGAACTGAGAGTTGCCAGGCACCGTCGGCATCTGTTGCCGTACCTACTCTGCTCTGGCCTGCCAGAATGACGGAGGCTCCGACTATGGGCTCTCCGTTGCTGTCAACTACTTTTCCGCTCAATGACCTGGTCTGGGCATAAGACACAAAGCCCAGCAACAAAGCCACGAGGCAAAGCGTTGCTTTCGTCAGGAAGTTTTTTCTCATAGATTTAAGTGGTTTGGTTGGATGTTTAGTATATCATTTGATTGATATTTTGTGATATTTCCGCGTGTCAGGTGTCGAAATGTAGCACCAAGTTAACAAAATGTATCTTTTGCTGCAATCAATTTCATTAAAAAAAAAGAGGGTTGCCAAATCTGGCAACCCTCTTTTTTTTAGTAACGGGATCTTTACCAACCCGGATTCTGTTTTAGGCCTACGCCTTTCTCTTCATCCCAGGGGTTGAGTTCGATCCGTCAACATAGAATTCGTCGTCGAGGTAAGGAGTCGGGTCGTTGGCTTTGAAATGCAGTGCTGTGGGAGCGTCGCCCCAGCGAACGAGGTCGAGGAAGCGGGTGCCTTCCCAAGCGAGTTCGAACCATTTGCAATACAAATCCTGAAAAAATTGTCTAAATTCGCACTCGCTTAAACGGCATATATCTATGGAAATCAAGCGTGTGGTGGTTACGGGAATGGGAGTCATTTCTCCCTCCGGAAATGATGTGGCGACCTTTTGGGGCAACATCGCTGCCGGCCGTTGCGGCATAGTTCCTCTCGAAGGTTTCGAGGATACAGGCCTGCCTGTGCACGTGGCCGGAGTGGTGAAAGACTTCGACCCCCTGAAGTTCGGAATGACCCCCAAGGAAGCCAGGCGCAGCGACCGTTTCAGCCAGATGGCAGAGGCTGCCGCGGTGCAGGCGGCTGATGCGGCCAGGATAGTTTCCGGGGAGACTGTAGCGCCGGAAAGGTTCGGCATATACGTGGCTTCCGGCATCGGCGGCTACGATACACAGATCAGCCAGACCAAGGTAATGTTCGACGAGGGGGCCACAAGGGTTTCTCCGTTCTACATCCCGATGGTCATTCCAAACATCGCGGCTGGCAACATAGCTATCAGGCTGAATGCACAGGGCCCTTGCATCGCTCACCTGAGCGCCTGCGCATCGAGCACCAATTCCATAGGAGAGGCCTTCATAGCCATCAGGACGGGCCGTGCCGACGTCATACTTGCCGGCGGAAGCGAAGCGGTGCTCAATCCTATGGCTCTCGCAGGATTTGCCAACGCCAAGGCCCTGACTCCTGAAAAGGATCCTCTCAAGGCCTGCCTGCCTTTCGACCGCAGGAGGGGCGGATTCGTGATGGCGGAGGGTGCCGCTATGCTGGTGCTTGAAGAATACGGACACGCCCGTGCCCGCAATGCCGAAATCCTGGCCGAAGTGGTCGGATACGGCTGCACCTGCGACGCCTACCATTTCACTTCGCCGCGACCTGACGGAGAGCCTGCCGCCCGCGCAATGAAACTTGCCCTAGACGAAGGTGGCTACCGTCCCGGAGAGAACCTGTATGTCAACGCCCACGGTACCGGCACACACTACAACGACCTCACCGAGACCAGGGCCCTCAAGCTCGCACTTGGAGAGGATGACGCCCGCAGGGCTTCTATAAGTTCATCGAAGTCGATGACGGGCCATATGTTCGGGGCCACCGGAGCTGCAGAAGCCATTGTTTCGGTGCTTGCCCTCAAGGATGGCATCGTGCCTCCCACCATCGGCTTGGAAGAGCCCGATCCGGAGTGCGACCTCGACTATACGCCCCTGAAGGCCGTCCGCCGCGACCTAGACATCGCCCTTTCAAACTCACTGGGCTTCGGCGGCCACAATGTCTGCATTACTCTTCGGCGGTATGTTGAGTAGTTGTTAATAAAAATGAACAATATATGACAAATCAAGGCCTGGCGCTGCTGCCAGGCCTTTTGTTTATTAATTGTTAAAAACAAAAAAATGACCAATAGGTATTGATAGCTATGAATGTGCTAACTTGCTATGCAATTTATCCCCGGACACTAAAACTAAATAAACATCACATCTATATATAAGTCGGTATGGAAACCACTAGCCAGTTCTCGATTACAAAACGCGACGGAAAACTAGAAAAATTCTCCCTTGACAAAATCATGAACGCCATCATCAAGGCGTTCGACTCAGTGAAGGAACCCATTGACCTCGGAGTCCTGAGCAAGATCCTAGCCCACCTCGACATGTACGAGGGGGTGAAGGTCGAAGACATCCAGAACCAGGTCGAGGAAAGCCTGATGAAGGAAGGCTACTACAAAGTTGCCAAGTCTTTCATCCTCTATCGCCAGAGCCATCAGGAAGACCGCGACCTCACCAGCAAGATGCAGTTCCTCGCCGACTACTGCGAAGCTTCAAACGCCGCCACCGGCTCGAAGTTCGACGCCAACGCCAACGTTGAGCACAAGAACATCGCAACCCTCATCGGCGAGCTGCCCAAGAGCAACTTCATCCGCCTGAACCGCCGCCTTCTCACCGACCGCATCAAGAAGATGTACGGCAAGGAACTGGCCGACAGGTATCTCGAACTGCTCAACACACACTTCATCTACAAGAACGACGAGACCAGCCTGGCCAACTACTGCGCATCCATCACGATGTACCCCTGGCTCATCGGCGGCACCGCTTCCATCGGCGGCAACTCCACCGCTCCCACAAACCTCAAGTCGTTCTGCGGCGGCTTCATCAACATGGTGTTCATGGTGAGCTCGATGCTCAGCGGCGCCTGCGCCACTCCCGAGTTCCTGATGTATATGAACTACTTCATCGAGATGGAGTACGGCAAGGACTACTGGCAGCACCCCGACAAGGTGGTCGACCTCAGCACCAAGCAGCGCACCATCGACAAGGTGATCACCGACTGCTTCGAGCAGGTGGTTTACTCCATCAACCAGCCGACCGGCGCCCGCAACTACCAGGCAGTGTTCTGGAACATCTCTTACTACGACAAGTACTACTTCAAGAGCCTGTTCGACAACTTCTACTTCCCTGACGGATCCCAGCCTGACTGGGATGGCCTCAACTGGCTGCAGAAGAGGTTTATGAAATGGTTCAACCAGGAGCGCCTGAAGACTATGCTCACCTTCCCGGTCGAAACCATGGCGCTGCTCACCGAGAACGATGAGTGCAAGGACAAGGAATACGGCGAGTTCACAGCACAGATGTATGCCGAAGGCCACTCGTTCTTCACCTATATGAGCGACAACGCCGACTCCCTGAGCTCTTGCTGCCGTCTGCGCAACGAGATTCAGGACAACGGCTTCTCATACACCCTCGGTGCCGGCGGTGTAAGCACGGGATCGAAGAGCGTGCTCACCATCAACCTTAACAGGACCATCCAGTATGCCGTCAACAACAATATGGACTACCTGAAGTTCCTCGGCGAGATCACCGACGTATGCCACAAGGTGCAGACCGCCTATGACGCCAACCTGAGGGAGCTCAAGGACAAGGGCATGCTGCCGCTGTTCGACGCCGGCTACATCAATATGAGTCGCCAGTACCTCACCATCGGTGTGAACGGTATGGTCGAGGCTGCCGAGTTCCTGGGCATCAAGATCACTCCCAACGAGGAATACAGAAACTTCGTCAGGGGCGTGCTCGGTGTCATCGAGAAGTTCAACAAGCAGTACCGCACCAAGGACCTTATGTTCAACTGCGAGATGATCCCCGCCGAGAACGTGGGCGTCAAGCACGCCAAGTGGGACCGTGAGGACGGCTATTTCGTGCCCCGCGACTGCTACAACTCATACTTCTATGTGGTTGAGGACGACTCCCTGAACATCATCGACAAGTTCAAACTGCACGGCACGCCTTACATCGAGCACCTCACCGGCGGTTCGGCCCTGCATATGAACCTCGAGGAGCACCTCTCCAAGGAGCAGTATCTGCAGTTGCTCAAGGTGGCCGCCCACGAAGGCTGCAACTATTTCACCTTCAACATTCCCAACACGATCTGCAACGACTGCGGACACATCGACAAGCGCTATCTCAAGGAGTGCCCACATTGCCATTCAAAAAACATCGACTATATGACCCGCATTATCGGATATCTGAAGCGCGTAAGCAATTTCTCCCAACCGCGTCAGGAGGAGGCACAGCGCAGGTTCTATGCCGGTCAGGAAAAATTTACAGTTTAATATCTCAAACCTTTAAACCCAAGCAGTGATGCTGAAATACGTCAATACAGGAATTGTTTTCCAGGAGATACCCGACGAGGTGACGCTCGCCATCAACATATCAGGGTGCCCGTGCCGATGCCCAGGCTGCCACAGCCGATACCTGTGGGACGACACGGGCGACCCACTCACCCCCGAGGCCATCGACGGATTCCTCGGGCAGTATGGCGGAAACATCACCTGCCTGGCCCTCATGGGAGGCGACGGCGACCCCCTAGCCGTCGAGGCGCTCGCCCGATACATCCACGAGCACCACAACCGCTACCGCGTGGCGTGGTATTCAGGACGCATACGCATCCCCTCCGCCGTCCACAAGACCGACTTCGACTACATCAAGATAGGGCCCTACATACGCCACTTAGGCCCCCTGAGCAAGCCGACCACCAACCAGCGCCTCTATCGCATCCTCCCAGGCGGGGAAATGCAGGACATTACGCAAAGGTTCTGGAAACGGTGATTCTCCTCCCCCTTCCGAAAGACTGAAAAATCACTCTCTACAACAACAACTCGCCCCGCCCCGACGCTTCCCGTAAGGGGAAGACAGCAAAAGCAAGAATCCCTGCCGAGAAAAACGGCAGGGATTCTTGTCTGAGTGCGGCAAACACCGGCCAGACCCTGGATTATTCGGACAACTATGGCAGCAGGATTGAGCTGTATAATCCGTCCGCAGGCGGGTTCCCAAAAGGGAAGGGAAAGGTCCGGCGACGGGGCTGAAATCTGCCCTCCAAACAAAAGCCCTATTTCCCTGCCAACAAAAACCGGTTTTCCTTACTAACAAAA
>JAEEGK010021699.1_pt1 | contig 13554 bp, 14 predicted proteins | sample 8958771 | NCBI WGS metagenome assembly JAEEGK01 (sample SAMN16246547, study PRJNA631951) | gut metagenome | biome: gut microbiome; feature: rumen; material: SC-attached | host: Bos | place: Iran: Karaj | collected 2018-10 | reverse complement strand
ATACTGCTGGCCGGAGCAGGCGTGCTCTCAAAAGATAACGGACTGTACATGGTCTTTTACGCCGTATCGGACGGATTTTTCTATTTCCTGCCCGTATTCTTAGCTATCACGGCATCGAAGCAGTGGAAAACAGACCTGTACATAGCACTGCTCATCCCTGTGGCGATGCTCTATCCTGACCTTATGGCGGTCCTTGAAAACGGCGGGACGCTGCCGTTTCTGGCTTTTAAGATCCAGCCGGCGATATACCATTCAAGCGTCATCCCGGTCATATTGGGGGTGGGACTTCTTCATTTTGTGGAAAAGCCCTGTGACAAGGTGATACCGGAGGCGGTGAGAGGCTTTGTAAAGCCGATAATCTGCTGTCTCATAGTACTTCCGTTCACCTTCCTTATATTCGGACCGATAGGGACCTGGATAGGCAATGCGCTGACGGACCTGTTCAACATACTCTATGATTGGAATCATGTCGCAGCGGGCATATTCATGGGCTTTATCATACAGCCGATGGTATTTGTCGGGGCACACTGGAGCATAGTACCCATAAGCATAGCAAGCATCGCGGCAAACGGTTACGACCTGCTGCTGCCTCTGCTCGGCGGCGCTGTATACGGGCAGTGCGGAGCGGCACTCGCCATGGCGATCATTTATAAGGATAAAGAGAAGAAAAACATATCATATCAGGCGGCTTTATCATCCGCGCTGGGAGTTACGGAGCCCGCATTGTTCGGTGTTACCATGAGGAATCCCAGGGCGATGCTGTCCGCATGTATCGCAGGAGCTGTAGGCGGCGGCATAGCAGGATTTGCGGGTTCGCAGTGCATGGCATTTGCATTCCCGAGCTTTGTGACCTGCATAGCGTACGCGGGCAACGGATTTGTGCTGTTCCTAGTATCGATGGCAGTCGCATTCCCCATAGGACTCGGTCTCACACTCCTGCAGCGTAGGTGGATCTTACCGCCGGAGAAGGAGTGAAATCGAGCGTAAGGCTGGTTCTCTGATTGAAAAAGAAAAAAATACCCTCAGGTAGTGTGAAGATCACATCTCCTGAGGGTTTTTCATTGCTAAAGTTTATAGATTTTTAATAGTACCTGACCCCTATGACTATCAGTATACATTATTGATCAGGGCTCCGTCTAAGGTCATCTTGTGGACATCACCGTCGGTGTCGGTATAGTCCCTGTCGATGAGCTCGCCGAGCTCGTCATAGTAGAATCCGTATACAAGCCTTGTATTGGCGGTGGAGATCCATGACTCCTTTAAAAGGTCGCCGCGCTTGTTATACTCGTACTCGTAGGTGGTATCTTTTCTGCCGTCGGTGAAGGTTTCCTTCTTGGTCATTAAGCCGTTTTTGTCATAGTAAAATACGTATTTATAGGTATGGCTGGGGTTTTTCTCTATTTTGGACAGTTGTCTTCCCTTGCTGTCATAAGTATATGTCGATGTTACCTTGTAATCTCCGGAAGATTCATTTACCTGTTCGGTCATGTGGCCCTTGGAGTCATAGGTGTAAGTGTTCTTGCTGACAAGTTTATCGTCTTCGGTGGATACCGATGTAAGAGCCCTGCCCTTTGAGTCATAAGTGAAGGTCTCAACGACGAGTCCCCTGGCATCTTCACAGGTGGTGGTAAGCAGGTTGCCGTTCTTGTCGTACTTAAATGTAGCATAGCTGTCAAATTCAAGATGGGGCTTCTCCGTGGTTATAACTCGGCCGGCCTTATCAAGCGTGTAGATAAAGGTATCATCGATCTCATATCTGTCTTTATAAGAATGTGTTATGGTTCGTGTCTTTGCGTCGTACTCGCTCCACTGGGGCATCTCGTATTGTGTGTAGAGAAGCTTTAAAGATTTGATCTTGGCACCTTTTCTCAAGGTATATTCAAGGTTGCCGTTGGGAAGTGCAGGGTCGCAGATGGTAAGCTCTGCAACCGTTTTCTTCTTGGCAACGGTAAGAGCGATAAAATGTCCGGTAAGTGTGATCTGGTTGTCCGATACAGCTTCGGTATAGGAAGCAGCCTTAAGTATATTGATGTTTAAGAACTTCGCTTTGTTGGTGATCTCGCAGTTCGGAGCGTCGATGATGAGCTCCTTGCCGGAAGCTTTCTTTATGTTCGGGATCTTAACGGTCAGATTGGCCTGAGTCCTGAATATGATGGTGCCTACGCCCGACTTCTTCATGGCGGACTTAAGCTCTTTGACTGTAGATACGCGGACGGTCTTACCCGTGTCAGCCTTTGCGGGGACGGTGCTTACCATAAGTACCGCAAAAAGTACCAGGACAAGTGCGCATGCAGTCATCGCGAGTGTCTTAAAATACTTTCTCTTCATTCCAATTCCTCCTGTTAAACGGCTCTATTATTATCTTTAGTTTGCGTATAAAACCGGACCACTTGTATTTTATCATTTACTCCCACACAAGTCAATAAAGGCGGGGTTCCTGATACGGAAGAATGTAAAAGCTTAAATAATAGTGACAAGAGGGGCATATTATGGTAAAATTTATTGTAATTGGGGAAAATAATATATTGGTTAAAGTCATACGGAGGGGGACAAAATGAAGCATCCAAAACTGAAAGTAATCATGCTGCTATACCTGATAGTGGTCACAGTATGTGCATTTATCCTGGCATTGCTCCAAAGGTCGATATCCATGAACATAGGAGTGTTGCTGCTCATCATATTCATCGCTGCTATACCCGTAGCTGTGGGCATCTTTAAAATTATGATTGCTTTGGAGATGAAAAAGCCGTATGCGAAGCTCCATAAGGAGTTCATGGACGAGATCTGGACCAACGGATACACCGACAAGGTACGAGAGCTCGGAGAACAGGCTTTAGCGGCAGATGATGCGGGGGAGAAGATAGAGTTTACATACCTTAAGGAATTCTGCTTTTATCTGTCCGATTACTATAACTTAATGAAGCAACATGACAGAGTTTTTTCCGTAATGAGACATGTGGACGGGCAGGAACTGGTCAGCAAAAGCATTAAATTTATGGATGGCGGTCTGTCGGTACTCACATATTTCGGAGTTCTGATGGAGGCTGCAAGAGGTCTTAACAGCAAAGAGTCGGCAGCCAATATCATGTCGGATGCCGCACCGTTCCTCGAAAAGAAGTATAACATGGACATATTGTCGATGATGGCGGACGTGACATATTATAATTATTATGTGACCATGGGCGGTTATGATGAAGCAAAAAAATATGCCGATAAGCTCATGTCGTATAAGTCACTCGGTGTGGATAAGTTTTCCTCAAAGTACTACGCTGCAGCAGAAATCGTAATGCTCACCGAGGGTGACAAGGAAAAGGCCCGTGCGATACTCGATCAGGGCTGGAGCGTGGGTGACAAAGACAAGGCAGTGGTACGGCAGGCATTTGAGGAATTTTACAGAAGACTGGGGCTCAATTAAATAAAAAAGAAAACATAGATTTATAAAATCCTCCGCAAAACATAAAAATTTGCGGAGGATTTTTGACATTATCTGTTGACTTTTATAAAAAAGGGTGCTACTATTTAGAAAAAGATCCGCAAAATTATTCAAAAAGCGGACAATTATCAAAAAGAGGTGCATATAATGAAAACACGAGCAGAGTGCCTTAAAAAATACGGATCAGATTATTTTATCGAAAAGAATATAGAAAAAGGGAAGTTGTTTAAAGTAAGTAAAGGAGTATATTCTGAAAAAGAATACGTGCCGGAGATAGCAATATTTATGTATAAATACCCAAATTCGGTTCTTACGATGAAAAGTGCTTTTTATTTTCACGGTCTAACGGATGTGGTTCCGGATGAGTGTGACCTGGCTACGGACCGTGATGCGGCAAAAATCCACGATCACAGAGTAAAACAGTATTTTGTACAGGTGGATTTTTTTAGCAAGGGAATAGAAAAACAGAATTACAAGGGTTATACGATAAATATATATAACAAAGAACGTATGCTGATTGAACTTGCAAGATATAAGAGTAAGCTTCCATATGATTATTATAAAGAGATTCTCCTTAATTATCGCAGGCTTTTACCCACATTAAATATCCAGAAGATACAGGATTATGCATTGGCAGCTCCGAAGAGCAATAAGATAATGGAAATATTGCAGGCGGAGGTATTATAATGGCTAACATAGAAGAAATGGCAGAAAAATATAGAAATATCGGTTATTCAGAAAGAAATGCAGATGCCAGAGTATGTCAGGATATAGTTTTGAAAGCGATTTCCAAAAGTAATCTTGGCAGAAATGTCACTATTAAGGGTGGCGTTGTAATGCGAGGTATTACCGGTAGTGTTAGAAGGGCAACAGAAGATCTAGATCTGGATTTTATCAGATATTCATTAGAGGATGAATCGATCAGACGCTTTATAGCGAGACTTAACTGTTTGGACGGAATATCTATAAGAATTAAGGACGATCGGATAGAACAGCTTTCCCAACAGGAATATAACGGGAAAAGAGTATACATTATTATCAATGATGATACAGGTCATTCTTTAGAAAGTAAAATCGATCTGGGTGTGCAGGCAGATTCAGATATAGAGCAGGACGAGTATTGCTTTGATGTCTGTATGGATGATGAAGGCGCAAGCCTGCTGATCAATTCCTGTGAGCAGATATTTGCTGAAAAACTAAGATCCCTTTTGCGATTTGGCCCGTTTTCTACCAGATATAAAGATATTTTTGATTTTTGTTATCTTAAGGATTATGTAAAGCCGGAAAGATTGGAGAAATGTTTAAGAAAGTACATTATAGATGAATCCTCTTTAAGAGAAAAAAATATGGAAGATATCAGAAAAAGGGTTGCAATGACTTTTGAGAATAAGCGGTTTAAAACAAATGTAGAACGCTCAGGAGACAGAAACTGGCTTCAGATGGATGTCGGGCTGGCATTTAAAACAATAATGGATTTCTTATTAACCATAAACATATAGGCAGAACTAGGGAATAATAGTGACAAGTTAACGGGGTTATGTTACAATCTGAAATAGAAAAACCAATCAGAGAACCTTCCCTGTGACCAAAAAACAACTTTCTGGAAGGGTGACATATATGAAGAAAAAATACTGCAAGATAATAGCTATAATATTAACCTGTATTTTTGTTTTTAATGCGTGCGGCAGCTCGGAAAACGCTGAGGAGAACAGTACCGGAAGAAGGAGAACCGCAAACTCTTCCGAAGAAACCGGTGATAAGATAACCGGTGAACCGGGCGAAGACGGACAGGTGGGAGCTTTAACCCCTACCGAACCTGTCGTGACGCCTGACATTACTTCGGAACCGGAGCCGTCCGTTACAACATATCCTTCTTTAACGGAGATGCTCACTTCCACACCGGAGCCCACTTTAGAACCGGCAGAAGAGGATGAAGATGCATTGTATAATTCCTCCCCGGTCACCGAGGTTCAAGATATGGAGTATACATATTACGGACAGACAGGGCTCTACACCGGAGAGTGGAAGGGTGACAGACCTCAGGGATACGGCTGTTTATATATTGATGATGACAATTTTTATGATGGTGAATGGGATTACGGTTATATAAACGGATATGCCGAGATCGCATATATCGATGACGATGGAGCACAGAGATATTATAAAGGGGACTGCGCATGTAATTCCATTGTAGGCCCGGGAGAGTTTTGGTATTATCCCGATGCAGAGGTAAAAGATTATATCGTAATAGAAGGCGACTTCAGTGCCGAGCCGACTTTAGTATATCATTCGGTGGAAAATGACGAGATCCTTGTAGATATGGGCTCCATAAGTGAAGGCAGACTGTGGAGCGAGGTGGATTTTACCTGTGATAACCCGGAATGTCCGCTTTTTACGCACGATACCGAGGCAATAATATACAACGACATGTATAACGGTTCCGGTGCAAGGTCATATGTCGGATACTACTACGGAGACCTGAATACTGATCACACACCGGAAGGATACGGGATTTTCCAGCTTGTCGGGGAAATACTCCCTGACAAAAAGATATATTTAGGTGACAGATACGTAGAGACCGATTACTTACATTCAAAAATCGTGATCGGCTGCTGGGAAAACGGCAGACTTACCGGCAATTATGTATTATATGATGTAGTTAAGCCTTTAGACGAAAGCTATTATGACTACGGTCACGAATGTAAAAAAGAATACTACTATCGTATCGACGGTGTCTTGGACAGAAGAGTAACGTACGTCGATAAAATGTGGTATTATGACAATGATTCCGCGGCCGATGATTTCTATATCACTACCTGCCATTATGCCGATTATACACAGGGCGACGACGGGATATACCGTTGCGGACTGGATGAATCCGATGTTTATTACTATCAGGACTATCTGGATGGTAAGACCCTTCTTCCGGCCGGAACATATTGCCGCGAAGAATCATACCCCTGTTACGTGATCGAGAAAGGTGAACAGAAGCATTTCAAGGAAGGCTTCAGGGCTTACTACGATTCCGATGGTAAGATGTTCAGGTATATAGAATATGACAAAAAGCATCCTTACGGAAATGTGGTAGTCGGAGATGAATGGAATAAGATAAAAAATGCCGTTATCATAGCCGGAACGATATTCTTCGGGGCATTCGTAACATATAAGATAATAGCTTCCACAGCCAGCGGAAATGTAACGGCGAAAGCAACCGAAAAAGGTCAAAAGAAGGAATATGATTTTTCCGAAGAAAAACGCTACATGGAACAAAAACAGGAGGCTGAAGATCTGAGGGCACAGGCTCGAGCTCTTGAAAATCAGCTAAAATACGGGACTCTGTGGGAATATGAGGTAAATGATCTGAAAAAGCAGATCCAATACTTATATGACGAAGCAGACAGAAAAGAACCATCTATCTTTTAAGTAACAAAGCAGGGGAAGTAAAAAGATAACTGATGAGGTGTAAAACTATAACAACCTTGGAGAATAATCATGACTGAGATAGAACGATTAAAAGAAATAGTACAGACCCTACGCAGTGATCACGGCTGCCCGTGGGACAGGGAACAGACGCATGCGAGCCTGAAGCCCGAGTGCATAGAGGAAGCAGCAGAGGTAGTATGCGGCATCAATATCTTAGAAAAGACGGGGAATGCGGAGAACCTCAAGGAAGAGCTCGGGGACCTGCTGCTGCAGGTCATGTTCCATGCGGTCATGGCAGAAGAGGAAGGACTCTTCACATTCGAGGATGTGGCAGGGACCGTGGCCGATAAGATGGTGCGCAGGCATCCGCATGTATTCAGCGGTGTGACATTCGCCTCTGAAGAGGAGCGCAAGGCCTCCTGGGAGAAGATAAAGCAGGAAGAAAAAAAGGGGAAGGAAGACTCTAACAGGTATCTTCCCGAAGCCTTCGAAGAAGCAAGGACACTCATAGACAAAGCGGAAGAGCGTAAAGGATATAAGAAGTAACCGACCGGTAAAGTGAAAACCGGAATAAATATTGAATGGATATCGGAGCGAATAATATGAGATTGATAATAGTACGGCACGGGGACCCGGATTATGAGAATGACTGCCTGACAGAGCTCGGACACTATCAGGCAGAGCTGGTGGCAAAGCGCCTCATGGATGAGGGCATACAGGAGATATACTCCTCACCGCAGGGGAGAGCGAAGGAGACCGCGGAGCATTTCGCGGCACTTTCAGGGCTGGGGCCCATCAAGATACTCGACTTCATGCATGAGATCAGATACGGCTGGGAAGGTGCACTGTACCAGGCGGGGAACCCCTGGCTGGAAGCGAAGAACCTTATAAGTAAGGGCGCGGACCTGCAGACACCTGACTGGAGAAAATACCCCTGTTATGACGGGAACACAGCCACCATAGATGCGGACAAGGTGGCAGCAGGCACTGACGAATGGCTGAAAACCCTGGGATACGAACGTGAAGGCCTGTACTACCGCTGTAAGACCGAGGACGACAGGAAGAGGACATTCGCATTGTTCTGCCATGGCGGCTCTATGACCTCATTCTTATCCAGAGTCTTCAATATCCCTTTCCCGCACCTGTGCATGGTACTGGGCTTCATACAGTGTACGAGCATCACAGTACTAAGATTTGACCGCACTCCGGGTGAATTATATATGCCATTTTTAGAGGTGGCAGCAGACGCACACCATCTGAATGTAAAAACAGCCGACATAGAACAGAAAGCACCGATCAAGTAATTATATGTGAGACTGTTCGGAAAGAAGCGGGCAGGATACTGATATGAGAAAAAGAAGACTGATATTTGGGATAATAACCGCCGCTCTTCTTATTACAGAGGTTTTGATCGGAATGTATGCCGGCGGTTGGATACGCAGTTATCTGGGCGATGTGCTTGTGGTTATTTTGTTATATACATTGTTCAGAACGATAATTCCCGACAAACCTGAAAAATGGTACATACTCCCGACCGTGATCCTGATATTTGCTTTTGGAGTCGAATTCCTGCAATTATGGGGTTTTTGCGACAGATTTGGGATAACCAACCGCTTTCTTCGTATTATCATCGGTACAGGATTTTCGGTTGTAGATCTTATCTGTTACGTTGTTGGGATAATACCGTGTTATATAACAGAATGTGTTTTGCAGAAAGGGGTACGCCATGATAAAAAGAGAATACTTTAAAGATGTTGATTACAAACCGTTTCTGTTCTACGTGATATTCGGGGTCAGGGGTGACCAGCTGCAGGTTTCTGCAAGTAAGCATCATGTGGATGGTTTTCCTGAAGGATTGGAAATGCACGGACTTAACCGGTTAGAGCACGGTGACTATATAGACGGATTTTTCAGTGGAAGCATGGGTGATATCCTTCACAGCCAGGACGCGGATCTGTATGAAAAGTGCAGGAGTGCTTCCGATTGCGTCGTCATCAGGGGAGATGTGATGCAGGATGATACCCTTGATTATATGCAGAATGTCATAGGTATCGGGAAAGCGTTTTTTGACCAGGGTGCGGTAGGGATACTCGATGTACTGACCTTTTCTATGTTCTCTGAAGAGAAATGGACAGAAAAGTTTTTCGAGCAGGAGATAAATGCCCAAAATCATGTGACTATACTTGTGTCCGAGGAAAATGGAGGGTATTGGCTCCATACAAGAGGGCTCATCGAATTCGGACGTCCCGACCTGAGCATGCACGCAAAGGATGATGCCGGGATAGAAGAGTGCAGACAGATATTCAACCAGATGATCTTCTACAGCGGACAGGGCGTGTTCTTTAATGGAGAAGTGAATCTGCATACCCACAGTGGTAACTCATATACCGTAAAAGCCACATTTGTTAACGATTTTGATAATGATGACTTCAATAATGCATATTGTAATGTGGAGATAGTATCGTAAACAAGATGTTGTTTACTCTTAAATTACGGACAAGTTTATGATGACAAGCAATAGGAGTTATATGGAGATGTAATATAAATAAACAAATGCAATGGCAATGAAGTCAGATTCCATCATGTCCAAAATATAAGGATGAAATAATATTATGATTATGAATGTAAGTATAAAGGAAAAAAGCAAATGACAAAAACTAATAGTAAAGGTCAGAATAAAAAGGGCAATTTCTCAAAAGAGACCCCTAAAGATAGCATAAAACGCAATAATGTACCTAGTGAAGAACATGATATATCTAAAAAAGAACAAGAGTGTCAAGATAATAAGCAAAATACTGGGGAAGAGAACCAAAAAGAAAATGAGCAGGACGCTAATCTGGCGCAAAAAGGGGTGAACGAAAAAGATTATAATTTGATATATAATTCAACAAAGCGGCAAAAACGGTATATAAATAATAAAGATAGTATTGAAAATAGGAGATCGGTACGAATAGCTGTAGTATTGGCTATAATAGCGGTTATAATATCATTATGTAAGAAATTGTATCAGTTATGTATTAAAACCTATGATAATGAATATATTGATAATAAAGGATATTCTGACTTCAGTTTTGTTCTTTTTTCGGTAGCATTAGCCACTGCACTGATTTTAACTATTTGGATTATAGTTTTTTTATTCTTTGATTTTCAAAGATATAATATAAGCGATGATCAGTATGACAAATATGATAATTATTCTGACTGGGCATATGACAATATGGTAAAATACTTTATGTTTTGCTTAGCCGTATTATTATTATTGATTTTTGCATTTGAAATTCTTTTCCTTATACCAAAGATGACGTTAATTATGGCAGGAATAGCGCTTGGCATCTTAATTATTTATTGTATAAAAAAGGAAGTATATAAAAAGGTATATTTGTCACAAGAAATCATATTAAGTAACTTAAGGCGTTTTTTCGTATTAGCGTTTGTAGTTGCAATCACTGCTAGTGCAGTTTTTGTGAGAGTAGATGCTAGACCATCGGAAATAGTTTGTAAATTTTATTCCTCTGGAAAAATAACTATAAGTAATGAAAGCAATCATGGTTACAAAGGTTTTTACTATGAAATCCAGGAGGATATTACCAATATCTATAGATATGATGTTAATGAAGCAGAATTATTATTCGCGAATGAAACTGCATATGGAAAAGATATGATTAGTTCAGATGATTCACATAATGAAATATATAAAAAAAATAAAGAAGAAAAGTTTAGTTGGACATATTATCTGGATTTAAACGATTTGGGATTATCAGATGGTATATACGTATTTTGTATTTGTTCAGAAAGTGACACCGGTACAGTCTTTATTAATAATATGTTCTCTGTGGTAAATGGTCAGTATACATTTGCAAAGACTCAGATGGATAAAGAATATTAATAAAATATAAAATAGTGGTGGACCCCGTTACATAGAATTGAGGAATGTACGAGTAAAAGGAAACTATGATATGAAAGATATTTCAGGTGAGAATTACAATAATACTTCGGAACCAATTAACTTTTTAACTCAAATGCTTTTGACATATACAGAACAGCTTGAAGAATACGAAAGAGCTAATGGTCCATTTTCTCTTACTGCGTGTACAGTATTAATTGGAATAATAGCAGCTTTTTCAGCTATCAATGATAGTTGGGTAAGGCTTATTGGTACAATAGCGGTTCCTTGCTTAGAGATAATTTTTACATTTGCGTTTGCACATTATAATAGACGCATAGCCTATTATCGGGGCTATTGTATTAATATAGAAAAAAAATTAATTATCAATTAAATGATAAGATAACAAGGTTTCATGATATAGTAGCGTATGACGTAATGAGACCCTTTGGCATATGTAGTAAATGCATAGCGGGTATATTATATTTAATATATATAATATGTGCGGTCAGTTATGGCTATATAGTTCTTGATATGAATATTGTGACTTGTTATGGGAAGAGTGTATTTGTAATAGGTATTGTGGTATTGATCATTATTTTAATTGTATTAACTCATCTAATATATATATTAGGAATAAATGAGGAAGTGGTAAAGAATTTGTCAAATGATAAGTTCATCTCTACGGTTTTTAGTGATTATAGTAATGTGAACAATAAAGAGAAGGGGGCAAAAAAATAAAGAAGAAAAAAATAAACGCAAAGGAAAGCATTAAAATACTTGTTTATTAATTGTTTTTGATTAACAACAATACAAAGGTTGCGGTAAAAGTGAATTCATAAAGAAAATATAAAGGAATTATATAGCTACAGCGAAAAAGCAGTTCTTAAAAAGTATGATTGGGCAGTCCGTTAAGATTGTCCTTTTTTATAAAAAACATGGTATTCGAAAAGTATTTATGTAATAGTATAAATAAACTTATACAAGAAAAATCAACATTTACAAAGTTTAATTGTAAGGTATACAGAAGGAGGCCCCCATGAGTTTAGACCTGTTAGTTTTCTCCAAATCCAAGGCACCATCAGATCCGATGGAGTTCTTGAAATGGTTTCACAAGAAAGCGGAGTGGAAAGCAGACCGTGATTATTCCGATATCAAGGGTACCGAACAGCCGTTGGTGGATTTCTTTATGGAGATGATCAAGACTTACCCGGCTATGAACGGACCATACGCTCCGACCGATGAGGAGTTTGAGCAGGATCCTGAGCTGGAGGACTCTCCTTATCTTACGGACTATTGTATCGATGACGATCTTATCTATATGGCTTTTGCGTATTCCGTGGCGGACGGAGACTTTGTGCAGAAGCTTGCGTTTAAGTACGGTCTCGGATTTTTTGATATGTTCTTTATGTACCTCGATGAGGATACGAAGATACCGGTACCGCAGTTAAGTTCCGCTGAGACTCTTAAGGAGCCCGGGCAGCAGGAGGCGAAAGAGCCTAAGAAGGGCTTTTTTGCCAGATTGTTTGGGAAGAAATAGACAGGATACTGACATGCGGAAAAAGATAGTTGTTATTTTAAATGTTATATTGATAATACTGATGAGCATCGGTCTTTTTCTGATGTTTTCCAAGCATGCCCAACGAAGTCCCGAGGCGTTTATCGAGAGAGGCATCAGGAACTTCCGTTATTTTACGGTCCTGTCAAATGTATACAGCGGACTCGTGGCGGTAGCATATATCATCTTTTTGATATGCAGACGCAAGGCTGAATCCGGTACGCTGATGAGTATATTAAAGCTTACATCAGCTGCAGCGGTAGGGGTTACATTTACGGTTGTACTTGTCTTCTTAGGACCTCTGTATGGTTATGGCAGAATGTATAAGAATGCCAATCTGATATTTCATATGATCATGCCGTTGGTGGCCATGATAGAGTTTGTCATATTCCCGGCATTTGAATCCGGTAAAGAAAATGCCTTTTCATTTAAAAAATGTTTATACGCCGGGATCCCGGTGGTGCTGTATGGTTCGGTATATCTCATGAACAATATACTGAACGGATCGGGAGAAGCATCTCCCAATAACACTGATTTTTACGGGTTTTTGAGATGGGGCTATCCGGCAGGAATCTTGATTTTTGTCGTTATAGTGCTTATGGCGGTGGGGATAGCGTGCCTGTTAAGATGGATAAAGAAAAAAACGATCGGAATGACGGGGCCCCGATCCATGCCGGTGCGGTAAAGCCGGAACTGGAAGGAGATATGGTTATCATCACAATAAGCGGAAGTGAAATGGATGACTTGATATTCAGGGTTTTTATTGACTAAAATCAGGAGAGGGTATTGATATGGGAAGAAATCATGAAGTTGCGGAAAAGCAGCTGCTTTTAGACGCAAATGGCGAACTGTCAGAGCCCGGATGGTCCAGACATTTGGTGCAGGTATATGACAGAAATATGATAAAAGCTCCTAAGTGGAGGATCAAGGAGTGGGACTACTACCTGATAATGGGGCAGGGATTTGCCGGTGCATTCACCATATCCGATGACGGGTATATCGGTCTGCAGTCGGTGTCTTTCTTAGAATTTGGTGACGAGCCCCGTGAGCATACGGAGACGGTACTTAACGCGTTCCCGATGGGGAGGATCGGTCTTCCTTCGGATTCATCTCACGGTGTAACAAAATATCATGATAAACGTTTGCACATGAAGTTTGATGCCGGCGACGGGAAGCGAAGGATAAGGTGCAGGTTTGACCGGTTTTGGAATGATAAGCCTTTTAAATATGATATCACGCTGCTCCAGCCGGACATGG
>JAEEGK010021695.1_pt1 | contig 13555 bp, 7 predicted proteins | sample 8958771 | NCBI WGS metagenome assembly JAEEGK01 (sample SAMN16246547, study PRJNA631951) | gut metagenome | biome: gut microbiome; feature: rumen; material: SC-attached | host: Bos | place: Iran: Karaj | collected 2018-10 | reverse complement strand
CGTCCGTATCCTCCACACCGGTTTCCGCAGCGGTGACGCCGCCGAAATGGTGCTCGTAGAGTTTGTGGACTTCAACGAGGCCGCCCTTGCCGCCGGCAAGAAGGAAGCCAAGAAGACCACCCGTCGCAGCCGCGCCAAGAAGGCCGAGGCCACCGAGGCTCCCGCCGTCGAGGCCGCCGAAGCTCCCGCAGCTGAAGCTCCCGCCGCCGAGTAAGTTTCTTACCGCTATAAAAGAGCCCCTGACCTCCCGGTCTGGGGCTTTTTTGTGTTTATTCCCCCAAGGTTGCGAGCTTCTGCTCGATGTCGGAGCGGGGGCAGAGGGCCGATGCGCGGAGGGTGTTGCGGAAGTTGTAGACAGTAGAGGAGGAGAGGCGCAGGAAGGTGGCGATACGTCCCGACTTGGTAATGCCCAGCCTGATAAGTGCGTAACAACGGAGCTGGTTGTTAAGGGCACCGGCCGGGAGGTCCTGGCCCACTTGTCGGTCGGGGAGGAGTAGGGCATTGAGCTGTGCCACGAAGTCCGGGAACAGGCCCAGGAAGGTCTTGTCGAATTTCTCCATCAGCAGGTTCCACTCCGATTCCACGAAGGCGTCGGAACGGATCTCGTCCAGGAGCACATTAAAATCGTTACTTCTGGCCGCCACGCGAAGGCTTACGCGATACCTTTCCAGGGAATTCATCTGTTCGGCGAACATGGCCAGGAACTCTCCCAGGTAGGCATCTTTGAGGCGGTTGGCCTGCTTCAGATGGGCATTGCTCCGGCGCAGGTTACGACGGGCGAAAAACAGCAGGCCCAGCAGCAGGGAGAGGGCCAGAACCAGTGCACTCAGATGAATGCGCCAGTAACGCTCCTGTTTCTCATGCGCCTGGACGATGACAGGAATGAGGCCGGCCATCTCGTGCAGGCGGATGACGGCATCGCAGCGGGTGGCGTCGCTGTGGCTGCGCAGGATGTATTTGTAGGCCCGTTTGATGTCGCCCCTTTCAAAACAGTGCTGTGCCAGGCGCCGGAGGGAGGATCCCTGCCTTACGGGCTGCAACAGGTCGTAGCGTACGCTTTGGGCATAGTAGAGGATGGCTTCGTCCTCCTTCCCCCATTCCTTGCAGATATTGCCCATGCAGTAGGTGAGATTGGCTTTTTCCTCATCTGTAAGCCCCTCTTCCTGCAGCTTGCCCAGCACCAGATCCTGTGCTTCCTGGTAGCGTCTGCTGCCCAGCAGAACCTGGGTATATACGTTGTAGTATTCCCACATACTGGGCGGAAGCGTTTCCAGGCAGGCTTCCAGATATTGTGCCTCCTTTTCCCTGTATTCCTGCAAAAGGACACCGTCCCGGGTAAAGCTGACCAGCGTGCGGTAGGTGTTTAACAGGACATAGTCGATTTCCGGCAGCTGTCCGGCGCGGGCGGCGGCCGGGTAGTCAATCTCTTTCATGGCCGCCAGCGCGTCGTGGTACATGCCGGAGATCAGGTGCCGCCTGGCCAGGTCCGTTGCCGCGTCATTGATCAGGACCGGGTCGGCCGCTTCCCGTGCGAGGGCCATCTTCGTGTTCCCGTAGTAATAGGCAGAATCGGAGTCCCACTTCAGGTATTCGTTGAACAGCTGGTCGTAGATTTCGTAGCGGGGACCGGCGGCAAGACAGTTGCGGAGTGAGTCGATACGGGCCTCTTTGCGGGCCGAAATCTCGTCCTGCAGGGGCAGAAGGCGGTCAATATCCTGCAGGGTGTTTTTGAGGGATGAAGTGAACAGCAGGAGGGTCAGTGTCAGCAGCATGTGGGTTAGAATTTAACAACAAAGCTACTATTTTTAAGCGATTTCACAAAAAGACGTCTCAAAATTATCTCCTTTTTATGTTTTGAAACATTAGAGTTAAATTTCTGTGCGTCATGTAATTAAGTGATTGTGTCCCTGCCTGAAACCCTCCTTTTGCCCTTCCGGCTATGTGAGAAGCGCCTGTGAATGAATACCTTTGCAGGTGAAACGCCGCTTTTGCGTTTTGCGCGTGTTGTATGGTATACTGCGTAAATTGGGGGAATAACTTTACTCTTTTTTACTATATTTAAGCGCTTTTCTAAAGAGCTCCACATAAGAACTGAAACTTATTAAAATTTATTACTAACCAATCACTCATCTCCTATGAAAGCCAAATTCAATTTCCTGATGCTGGTCTTCCTGATGATTGCAACACCCGTCTTTGCCCAGAATGCAAAGAAAATCACCGTCACCGGTAAGGTGATGGATGAGCAGGGATTGCCCATCATCGGCGCCGGTGTCATGGTGGAAGGGACAACGGCAGGTGTAGCTACCGATGTACAAGGTGCCTATACCATTCAAGTTGCCTCCGATGCAACCCTGTCTTTCCAGAGTATCGGTTACGAAACGGTCTCCATACCGGTTCGTGGGCGTGCAAGGATTGATGTAACACTCGCTACGGACTCCCAAATGTTGGAAGAGACCGTTGTGGTAGGTTATGGTACACAGAAAAAAGCGAACCTTACCGGTGCCGTGGAAATGGTGGGTGAGGAAGCCTTCGACGGCCGCCCCAACGCCAACCTGGCACAAATGCTCCAGGGCCGTGTTGCCAACCTGAACCTCAAGTTCACCGATGGCCGTCCCAATTCCTCTCCTTCCTTCAATATCCGCGGTAAGACCTCCATCGGCCAGGGCGGCAGCGCCCTCGTGCTCATCGACGGCGTGGAAGGCAATGCCAGCCTCCTGAACCCGAACGATATCGAGAGCGTCTCCGTGCTCAAGGATGCAGCTTCCTCGGCAATCTATGGTTCCCGTGCCCCTTATGGCGTGGTGCTCATTACCACCAAGAGCGCCAAGAAGGGCACTGCCACGGTGAGCTACCAGACCAACCTGTCTTTCGAGACCCCGACCGCCATGCCCAGCGTGGTGTCGGACGGTTACACCTGGGCCGAACACTTCTACAAGTCCTGGTACAACTACAAGGGCAGTAATCCCACCGCCATCAACAAGACCATGGAATTCTCCACGGCCTGGCTGGAAGAATATCGCAGAAGGGCCGAGACCGGAGACTATGAAATCCTGGTTTCGGACGGTTCCATCGGCACAAAGGGACGCTGGCTCTACTATCCCAAGGGTGTAGATTACTACGATGCCCTTTACAAGGACTTCACCTTCACCCAGACGCACAACCTGTCCATCTCGGGCGCCAACGACAAGTTTGACTACTATGTGTCGGGCCGTCTGTACGACAACAACGGCCTGTTCGACAGCACCGTGAACCCGGACTCCTACAAGATGTACAACGGCCGTGTGAAAGTGGGCTACCAGATTACTCCCTGGCTCAAGATCACTTCCAACACCAGCATCGCCTACAGCCAGTATGTGATGCCTGAGACCCAGAGTGAGGCCGGTGGTAACATCTGGCGTAACATCGCCGATGAAGGCCACCCCTGCTCGCCCATCCTGAACCCCGACGGCACCCTCTCCTACAGCGGTGTCTATTCCGTCGGTGATATCCTCTACGGTACTTCCAACCGCAAGTACACCAACCGTCAGGCCGAGAACACCTTTGCTGCCAAAGCCACCTTCTTTGACAACCGGCTGCGCCTGAACGCCGACTTCACCTACCGGGCCCGCGCCTACGACACCCACGTACATCGCCTGCCCACTCCGTTCACCCGCTATGAGGGCGTCACCGAGTCGCTGGCCGAAATCAAGGGCCTGGCCGATTACATCAGCGAAACCCTGCGTTCCTACGACTACGTTGCCACCAACGAGTACATGGAGTACGAAGATAAGTTCGGCAAGCACAACCTGAAGCTCCTCCTGGGTTACAACTACGAGCGTCAGACCTACCGGGAAACCTACGCCTACAACGACGGCCTGCTTTCCCCGAACGTGGACAACATCAACCTGGCCCTGGGCCTGGACAACAAGTCCGTTACCGGTGACTACAACAAGTGGCGCACCGCCGGTGCCTTCTTCCGCGTGAACTACAACTTTGACGAGCGCTACCTCCTGGAAATCAACGGCCGATATGACGGCTCCTCCAAGTTCCCCGCCCGTCAGCGCTGGGCCTTCTTCCCCTCTGTGTCGGCCGGTTGGCGTATCAGCGAGGAACCCTGGTTCAACGTAGACAAGAGCATTGTCTCCAACATCAAGCTCCGCGGATCCTTCGGTTCCCTGGGCAACAGTAACGTGGGCGTCTATGCCTACGATGAAACCTTCGACTTCGATAACGGCGTTATCATCAATGGCCAGAAAGTGCGTTACACCTCGGCTCCTTCTCCCATTCCCGAATCCCTCACCTGGGAAACCGCCCAGACCCTGGACGGCGGCTTGGACCTGAGCTTCTTCAACGGCCGCCTCACCTTCACCGGCGACATCTACAAGCGCAAGACCCTGAACATGTATACCGTGGGTCCCACCCTTCCGGATGTGTTCGGCGCCTCTTCCCCCAAGGGTAACTACGCCGAGATGACCACCCGCGGTTTCGAAATCGCCCTGGCCTGGGAAGACTCCGGCACCCTTGCCGGCAAACCCTTCAAGTACGGTGTGAACGCCACCCTGGCCGACTACTATTCCGTCATCGACAAGTACAACAACTCCCTCAAGTCCCTGGGCGACAACGCCTATAACACCAGCTACTATGAGGGAATGCGTCTCGGCGACATCTGGGGCTATGTTTGTAACGGTCTGTATCAGACCCAGGCCGAGATTGACGCCGACGAGGCCATGGCCCAGGCTGCCGGCCAGGCGCACTACAACGGCCGTATGCAGCAGACCGAAAGCTACACCGTCTATCCCGGTGACATGCGTTTTGAAGACCTCAACGGCAACGGTTACATCGACCGCGGTGCCAATACCGCCGACGATCCCGGAGACCGTAAGGTCATCGGCAACAGCGAACCCCGTTACATCTATTCCTTCGGCTTTGACCTGGAATGGAACGGCATCTTCGCCAACGCTTTCTTCCAGGGCGTAGGCAAGCAGGACTGGTATCCCGACAACGAGTCCTCCACCTTCTGGGGCATGTACAACCGTCCGTACAACCAGATGCCCACCTGGCACCTGAACAATTACTGGACAGAGGAGAACCCCAACGCCTATCTGCCCCGCTATACCGGTTACTTCGCCCCCTTCTACAAGGGCCGCGTGAACGCCAATACCCGGTATCTGCAGAATGCTTCCTACATCCGTCTCAAGAGTGTCCAGATTGGCTACAACCTTCCTTCCAAACTCACCCGCAAGATTGGTCTGGAGAAAGTGTCCGTATTTGTGGCCGGTGAAAACCTCTGGACCTGGTCTCCCGTGTACAAGCACACCCGTGACGTGGACGTGACCGCCAATATCTACGGTACCGACAGCACCCTGTCCACTACCGGTGACGGTTATAACTTCCCCACCATGAAGAGCATCAGCCTGGGTGTGAAAGTTACCTTCGGACATTTTGAAAAATAATCAGGAGGAACGAGCATGAAAAAAATATTCCATATCCTTTCATCCATCGCAGTGCTGGGCATCCTGGCCGTTTCCTGCGATCTCACCGAGGATCCCCAGGCCGTAGCCGGCCGTGCCATTGTCTTCGGTGACGAGGCTGGCCTCCGTAACTACACCTACGGATTCTACAACTACCTTCCCGACTACGGAGGTGCCCATAAGATCAACACTACCCACGACCATTCGGCCAAGATGACCATCGGCACGTATGAGCAGGGCGCTTACACCACCTCCACCTCCACTTCCTGGAGCTGGGGCAGCCTGCGCAACGTGAACTACTTCATCAAGTATAACACCGATCCCGGTCTGCCGGAGACCATCCGCAACAACTACACGGGTATCGCCCGTCTGTTCCGCGCCTATCTCTATTACGACAAGCTGGTCACTTACGGCAACGTCCCCTGGATTGACCATCCGCTGGATCCCACCGACGCAGACCTGTATAAGACCCAGGACAACCGTGACGTCATCATCCAGCACATCATGGAAGACCTGGACTATGCAGCCGCCAACATTACCGAAACCGGCATCACCCCGAACTCCAATACGGTGAACCGCTGGACGGCCCTGGCCCTGAAGAGCCGTATCTGCCTGTTCGAAGGTACCTTCCGCAAGTATCACGCGAACGGAAGCACCTACGGCAGTGACTACCTGAAGGGCTGCACCATGACGGCCGAAGAGATCCTCCAGGCTGCCGCCGAAGCCGCCCGTGAAGTAATCGAGGAAGGCCCCTACAAGCTGCACACCGGAGCCGTTTATACGGAAGGTGGCCGCGGAGCTTACAGAGACCTGTTCATCAGCGACAACCCCGTCACCGAGGAAGTGATGCTGGCCTACACCCAGAGCAGGGAACTGAACGTGTTGGGAGAAGCCAACTGGTACTACAATTCCGCTTCCTACGGCCCGCACCTCTCCATGACCCGCGCCTTTGCGAAGACCTATCTGAACGCAGACGGCAGCGTCTACGACGAGAAGACCGCCGCCGGCGCCTATAAGACCTTCGTGCAGGAGACCACCGGCCGTGACGCCCGCCTGTGCCAGACCATCCGCGGAGCCGACTACACCCGCAAGGACAACACCGGCGCCTACGTGCGTGCATCGGCCGATATGTCCCTCTCGCTCACCGGCTACCAGTACACCAAGTACGTGATGGACGATATCGGCTATGACAACGGCCGCACCAACGACAACGACGTTCCGCTCATGCGTTATGCCGAAGTCCTGCTGAACTACGCCGAGGCCAAGGCCGAGCTGGGCACCCTTACCGCCGAAGACTGGAGCAAGACCATCGGCGCCCTGCGCCGCCGTGCCGGTATCACCGGAGGCGACCTGGACACCCTGCCTACCGTAGTGGATACCTATCTCAAGAATACCTTCTATCCCAACGTGACCAGCCCCGTCATCCTTGAGATCCGCCGTGAGCGCGCCATCGAGCTCATCCTCGAAGGCTTCCGCCTCACCGACCTCAAGCGCTGGGCCTGCGGCAGCAACTGGCAGAACGCTCCCTGGGACGGTGTATACATCCCCGCCCTGGATACCCCGGTCGACCTCAACGGAGACGGCGCCTATGACGTCTACGTGACCGAGGATGCTAACTACCAGAAGACCGGTACCTACAAGTCCATCGCCATGACCCTGAACGCCCAGCAGAAGGCCGTCCAGATTGCCGACGACCCCAACCACGGCTACCTCCTGGGTTATGAACTGCCCCGCCGGTGGAACGACAACATGTATCTCCATCCGGTTCCCGAGAACGTGATTCAGAAGAACACCAATTTACTTCAGAATCCCGGTTGGAATTGATAAACGACACCAATTATGAAAAAGATAGTTAATATATTCCTCGTTGCCGTTGCTCTCTTTGCGGTGACTTCCTGTAAACAGAACAGGAGGGTGTCGGTGAAAGCCGATTTCACCATCGACAAGGAAGTCTATGAACTCTATGAGGACATCCAGATCACCAACATTTCCGCAGCTACCAACGACATCATTGTGGCCTGCAAATGGGAATGGGGTTCGGAGCACGTATACGGCAAACAGCTGGAAAAGCCCATTTCCTTTGACGCCGTAGGTGAAAAGGAAATCAAACTTACCGTTACCACCGACACCGGTGCCCAGGATGTCTGCGTCAAGACCGTCACCATCCAGGATACCAACGTCCGTCCCGTAGCCGACTTTGAATGGACGCCCACGGACGGCATCGCCGCCGGCGACGAAGTACAGTTCACCGACAAATCCACCGATGCCGATGGTACCATCGTGGCATGGGAGTGGAAGTTCGGCGCCAACACCGTCACCGAGCAGAATCCCAAGTACGCCTTCCCCGTGTTCGGCGACATTGAGGTCACCCTCACCGTCACCGATAACCAGCGTGGCAAGGGCAGCGTGAAGAAGGTCATCCACGTGGACAAGAGCCCGAACTCCCTGGAGCTCGCCTGGGCCAAGGCCTATGACAGCACCACCGACGCCTACACCAAGTTCACCTCGCCGGCTACCAATGCCGACGGCAGCCGCATCTATGCTTTCTCCAGCGGCCTGCACCTGGTGGCCTTCGATGCCGAGGGTAATCAGAAGTGGAGCTACGACGCCAACCAGTTCCCGGGACACAAGCCGGCCAACCCGCTCACCAGCGGCAACAAGATGAACGGCTCTTCCTGCACGCCTTCCGTAGACAAGGACGGTACCATCTTCGTGGCCGTCGCCTACAACGAGGCCAAGTCCCTGGACAGCGAGTCCGGCGTTTATGCCATCAATCCGGACGGAAGCCGTAAGTGGTATTTCGCCAACGGTAACGCCCAGTACATCAACATTACGCCCGTTATCCTGGACGAGAAGATCTTCCTGTCTTCCAAGTCCAATCCCTCTGGATCCGATTATCCCGAAATCTGGGAAGGAAAGGCGTTCCAGGACAATGGTACCATCCTGAACAAGGAGACCGGTAACTTCGACCAGGTAGTCCGTGTCAAGAGAGGTTCCCATGGCGGTTTTGCCGCTACCAAGGAAGAAACCATCCTGGTCCATACGGATGAAACCTACGGAACCCGTCTGCTGTGGAAGGAGAACGGTGAATGGAAGCACTATGGCTCTGATGGCGCCAGGGATAAGTTCGTGCTGGGTTACACCGCTTCCGGTACCCTCAGCGGCCAGACTACCTACATGGCCATTGATGGAAACAACAAGGTCTATGTTCTGTATGGCAAGTCCAACGGCGGACAGGGTGTCCTCTTCTGCTACGACCTTACCAAGTACAGCACCACGGAAGGCGCTACGCCCGAGTGGACGCTGGATATGGACGGCAACACCAAGCGCTATTCCAGCCATGGCGTAGCCCTGGGCGAGGATGGCACCATCTATGTCACCACCGCCAACGGCCTGGAGGCTGTGAACCCCGACGGTACCAAGAAATGGTGGATCGCTACCAGCGGAGAAACCTTCGCTATCTGGGGAAGCCCGGCCGTGGACAACCAGGGTTACATCTACTTCAATGAAGGCGACGCCGACGAAACCACCGGCAAGCTGGTGAAGGTGAAGCCCGACGGCACCAAGGCCTCCGAGATTGTGCTGGGTACCTCCCTGCGCACTTCTCCTGCCATCAGCCCCGACGGTACCATCTACTGCACCGGCATGAAGGATGGCAAGCCTACCCTCTTCGCTGTAAAGGGCTCCGCCACCGGCGCTGCTAACAGCTGGTCCCAGATGGGCGGTAACTCCCGCAAATCTTGTAAAGCAGAATAATCCATGAAGCTGAAAAGATTCTTTCTCATCGCCCTTCTGCCCGCCATGCTCTTTGCGTGCGGGCAGGGGGACGTTCTCAATCCGGTCACTCCGCCCAAACCGGACCCGGTAGATCCCACTCCTACTCCGCAGCCCGGGGAGGGGAGTGTCTCCATGGTTGTATGTTCCTTCAACATCCGTTACGCCAACACCGCCGACAAGTATCCTGACGGCAGCAGTGCCGCCTGGACCGCCCGTCGTGATGCCGTCAAAAAGTTCATCGACGAGGAAAAACCGGACCTGATCGGCCTGCAGGAAGTGCGCAAGGAGCAGTCCCAGTGGTTCTCCTCCACCTTCAGTTCCGAATACGGCTACTACGACGTATCCCGTGACAATTCCAGCGGCTCTTCCGTGGCAACGGCAGGTGGCGAAGGCGTGGCGGTGATGTACCGCAAGGACCGTTTCGAGCTGGTTCTCAAGGATTTCTTCTGGTTGGATCCCAATATGCGTGAGCGTCCTGCCCAGAACTCGGACAACACCTACGGCGAATGGCATTCCGCCTGCCGCCGCGTTACTGTGTATGCCAAGCTCAAGGATAAGAAGAACAACGACGCCATCGTCTGGTTCTTCCCCACGCACTACGACCACAAGAGCGACGAGGCCCGCACGAAATCGGCCGAGCTGATGATATCCCAGATGACGGCCCTGTGCAAGGAAACCGACCTCAAGAAGGCCAATCAGGTCATCATCCATGTGGGAGACCTCAACACCACCTCCGACAAGCTTGCGCCCCTGAACGATAACATGCACTACGCCCGTCTGGAGGCGGATGGAACCGACAAGTATTCCAGCACCTTCAACGGATTCGGCGACAGCAACAAGATTATCGATCACATTTACTACGGCGGAAAGGCCGTGAAACCTGTTAGATACTGGGTAAACAAGAAGGATTACGGGGTTCCGTTCCTGTCGGACCACTATCCTGTCCTGTTCCAGTGGGAGTATCAATAATGAGATTCAGACTACTGCCCATCATCCTCATGACGCTGCTTCCGGCTTTGGCTTCTGCCCAGACCGGAAGCAGTGTTGCGGATGAATACGACCCCCAGGCGGCGCCCGGGGCTGTCGTCACCTGCGGGAACGCCCGCTTTACCGTACTCACCTCCCGGCTCGTCCGCATGGAATGGGCCGAGGACGCACAGTTCGAAGACCGGGCCACCCTGGCCGTGGTGAACCGCCGTCTGGAAGTGCCCTCCTTCCGGGTGCAGAAATCCCGGAACGGGGTGGTGATCACCACCAAGGACCTCACCCTCCGCTACAAGGGCCCCGGCCGCTTCTGCGAGAAGAACCTGAGCGTGAGTTTCATCATGGCCGACAGCCAGGCCAAAAAGGGTGTGCGCAAAGTAAAGTGGACGCCCGGCATGGACGACAGCGGCAACCTCATGGGTACCTACCGTACCCTGGACGGCTGCAAGGGCTATTCCCAGATCAACTACAAGGGAGACGTGTACGAGCAGGGTATCCTGTCCCGTGACGGCTGGGCCGTGGTGGACGAGAGCGCCCGCCACATCCTGGTGAAGGACGGCTCGGACTGGGGAGAATGGGTGGCGCCGCGCCCGGAAGGGGACAGGCAGGACCTGTATCTCTTCGCCTATGGCCACGACTACAAGGCCGCCCTGGCCGATTTCACCCGCATCGCCGGCCGCATCCCGCTGCCTCCGAAGTATGTCTTCGGCTACTGGTGGAGCCGTTACTGGCAGTACAGTGATTTCGAATTCATCGACCTGGCCAAAGAGATTCGTTCCCACAACATCCCCATGGATGTGATGGTCATCGACATGGACTGGCACGACACCTGGACCCTGCAGCGGAAAAATCCTCTCAAGGACGAGTTTGGCCAGCGCATCGGCTGGACGGGTTATACCTGGCAGAAGGAACTTTTCCCCCATCCTGCGAAGACCCTCTCCCAGCTGCATGAGCTGCAGCTCAAGACCTCCCTCAACCTGCACCCTGCCTCGGGCATCCAGCCCTACGAGGACTGCTATGAAGGTTTTGTGAAAGACTACCTTTCCCGCACCAGCGACTACGACGGCCCCGAAGGCTACAAGTACCACGAAGGAGACTCCCTCGTCTATCTCAGGAGCGATCCCAAGACCCGCCAGGACCGTACGGCCAGGGAAGGGGAGCTGTGTCCCGTGCCCTTCCGCATCGACCAGCAGGCCTGGGCCGATGCCTATTTTAACAGCGTCATCCATCCGCTGGAGCGCCAGGGCGTGGACTTCTGGTGGCTGGACTGGCAGCAGTGGAAACAGAGCGAATACATCAAGGGCCTCAGCAACACCTTCTGGCTCAACTACACCTTCTTCAACGACAAGGTGCGCCGTAGCCGCGGCTTCGGCTCCCATGAGGCCCCTCGTCCCATGATTTATCACCGCTGGGGCGGCCTGGGCAGCCACCGCTACCAGATCGGATTCTCCGGAGACTGTTACGACACCTGGGAGGTCCTCACCTTCCTGCCCTATTTCACCGCCACCTCCTCCAACGTGGGCTACGGTTACTGGGGCCACGACATCGGCGGTCACCAGGTACTGGGAGAACCCTACAAACCGGAGATCTTCACCCGCTGGCTGCAGTACGGCGTATTCACGCCCATTTTCAAGACCCATTCCACCAAGAGCGCCGACATCGAGCGCCGTATCTGGACCTATGCGCCGGAGTATGCCAAACCCATGCGGGAGGCTGTCCGGCTGCGCTACACCCTCTCTCCTTACATCTACAATGCCGCCCGTCAGGCCTATGACACCGGCATCTGCATGACGCGTCCCATGTACTACGACTACCCCGAAAACGAGGAAGCCTACGCCATGCGGGAGCAGTTCATGTTCGGAGACGACATCCTGGCCACCGTCATCGGCCAGCCGGCCGATTCCCTCACGGGCCTTGCCTCCCGCACCGTCTGGCTGCCGCAGGGCAACCAGTGGTACGACATGGCGACCGGCGCCCTGTATGAGGGGGGAGAGACGCGTACGCTGGCCTATACCCTGGACGAGAATCCCTGGTTCGTGAAGGCTGGCGCCATCATCCCCATGGCCGATGAAAATATTTCCTCGCTCCAGGAAAAGAGCAATGTGCAGCGTTTCTTCGTCGCTCCCGGAGAGGGAAAGAGCAGCTGCCGCCTCTACGAGGACGACGGCTACTCCCAGGACTATTCCCGCCACTATGCGACCACGCTGGTTACGAAGGAATCGGCCCGCGAAGCCTGCGAGGTGGTGATATCGGCCCGCGAAGGCGGTTACCGGGGGATGCCCTCCACGCGCCGCGTGCAGCTTGTCCTGGAAGGCGTGTTTGTGCCCGCCGAGGTCACCCTGAACGGAAATCCCGTCAAGTGGCATTACTGCGGAAGGGACCTTTCCGTTGTGATTGACCTCCCTGAGATGCCTGCCTCGCAGGAGGCCGTGGTACGCTGCCGCTTTGACGGGCAGGACCCGTCTGTCCTTCGCGGCAAGAAAGGAATCATGCACCGCATGATGAACATCACTCCGGCCTTCAAGGATGCCTACAACCTGAACGTGGATAAGTACAAGCTGCTGTCCCGTCCTTTCCTCAAGCTGGCTCAGTGCGCCAGCCTTATCGAGACAGATCCTTCCCGCCTGATGGAATACCTGGAAGCGATGGATGTCCAGGCCGTGGAAGAAGACCTGAAACCCTATCCCGCCATGTCCCGCATGGTTACGGCCATCCGGGCCCAGTGCCAACTGTAGAATACCCTATAATTTATAACCTGATGCTATGCTTGCAGACATCGACAATAGCAAGCGTTTCCGTGACGCCTACATTTACGTCATCAAATACATTCAGGGCAAATTTCCGTCGGCCAAAATCATCTGCATTATTGGCACGGATATAGCAGGGGATTATGGCGCTTCTGTCGAGGCAATTGCCCAGCACTACAACCTGCCTTGCGTGGATTTCCGCGGAGAGAAGAACGTCGCCGGAAAGGTGACCATTTTCAGCGGCTCGCATCCGGATGCCGCCGGGCATGCCTACAAAGCGCAGAAGATTTACAACGAAACCCTTTATTTGTTTCAATAACTTATGAAAAAACTATTCCTTCTTGCAGCTTTGCTGTTTCCCCTGACCGTGGCGGCTCAGATTCCCATCGACCAGGACTGGGCCAGATTCTCCCGTTATGAGGCCGAAAACGCCCAGGTGAAAGAGCAGCCGGTGGCTGTGCTTTTCGGCGATTCCATCACCAACAACTGGGCAAAAGAAGACAATGCCTGGCTTCAGGAACACCATTTCCTGGGTCGCGGTATCGGCGGCCAGACCACGCTTCAGATGGTGTCCCGCTTCCGCACGGATGTAATTGA
>JAEEGK010021694.1_pt1 | contig 13556 bp, 14 predicted proteins | sample 8958771 | NCBI WGS metagenome assembly JAEEGK01 (sample SAMN16246547, study PRJNA631951) | gut metagenome | biome: gut microbiome; feature: rumen; material: SC-attached | host: Bos | place: Iran: Karaj | collected 2018-10 | reverse complement strand
CTCCGCGACGCCGACGATGTCCAGGCCGTCCGAATCAGCGGTGAAGACCGCCATCGAATACACGATCCCGCCCTCCGGGTCGTACCAGAGGAGCTGTTCCACCCAGGCCTCTCCGTCGGTCCGGGCCCGCCCGAAGGTGCCGTAGCATTTCCCGAAACCGGTCTTTTCCACATCGGTCCAATCATAGTAAATTCCGGAGATATCAATCAGTTCGCCGTTTTCCATTGTCTGCTTCAGTCCGCGCACGCAGTAAACATCTTTTCCCCCGTCGGCCAGTTCCCGGGAAAACTGCACCTCCGCCAGCCTTTCACCCGGCAGGTAACGATAAATGGCATTCCCCGCGCCTTCCGGCAGACTGAATGTCAGGCCCGATCTCTCCGCCAGCTGCTCCGCCGTCAGGTCCTCCCATACCACCGGGTATCCCACAAATCCGCTTTCATTCGCTTCACTGGCCAGGAACCAGTTTTCCAGCGTTTCCTGATTCTCCTGGTCCATAACATGCGCCCAGAGCTGCATCTCTTCGGAAAGCGCGCTCACAGGTGTTCCGGGAGCGTACAGCGTCATGACGTCGCCTTCGCTCAGGCCGCAGCCTTCCGCGGGAACGTAGCGCACGCCGTCGGCAATCATTTCTTCCGCCGGTTTCAATATCAGCTCGTTCACCCGGATCTTCCAGGTGTTTTCGTCCACCTGCTACGCAACGCTCATCCGCCCGCTGAAGGAAGCGAAGTAGACGGTACCGTCGGGATAATTGTCCCCGGTATCGCCCATGTCGCTGTCGTGGTAATCGCAGTTGAAAATGCCGTCCGCCTGGATCTCCATATCGGAGGACCAGGCGCCCGCGCCGCTGCAGTAGCTCCAGGCCAGTCCGGCCAGGGAGCTGAAAACATTCGTGGCCGTATCCGCGCAGCCGGCCGCCGTCATCGCCAGCAGGGCCAGGCAAAGGATCGTCGCAATTGTTTTTCTCATATGAATCTCCTTTCCCGGGAAGAATTCCTTCCCTGTGATAAATACGAACCAGGCGCACCCTGTGTTCCCGCAGACCCTGTATACCGTTTCCCCCACCGGGTCTTTCATCTCCCGCGGATCCGTGATATGATGCTGTCCGGTACGGCACTTCAGGCCGGGAAAGGAACATATAGCAATGGGTATCAAAGCGATTGTACTGATCATCCTGACGATCATATACCTCTATGAGCTGGCACTTCACCTGCTCCGGATGCGGTCCGCCGGCAATCCGCTGCCGGACAACGTTTCGGACGTCTATGATCCGGAGACCTACCGGAAATGGAAGCAGTATCACGGGGAAAAGACCCGGCTGGGCGTGATGACCTCCACGGTCTCCTGGCTGATCCATATGGCGCTGATGGCGCTGAACGCCTACGCGGCCTTTGCGGGACTCTTCCCGCAGAATCCGTCCATGCAGATGGTGGCTGTGCTGCTCCTTGCATCGCTGACGGACCTGCTGCTGCTCCCCTTTTCCTGGTATGACACCATGCATATCGAGGAGAAATACGGCTTCAACCGTTCCACTGCGAAAACCTTCGTGCTGGACCAGGTCAAAGAGTTCATCATCAGCCTGCTGCTTCTGTCGGCTTTCGGCGGTTTCCTCATCTGGTTCCACCAGGCCCTTGGCGACTGGATGATCGTTGCCTTCGCGGGTGTGCTGATGTTCTTCATCCTCCTGTTTCTCTTCCTTTATCCGTTTTTCAGCAGGATCTTCAACAAATTCACGCCCCTGGAGGACGGGGAGCTGAAAGACCGGCTGACCGCGCTGCTGGAAAAGAACGGCTACCGTGTCCGGGCGATCCAGGTCATGGACGCCTCCCGCCGGACCACCAAATCCAATGCCTATTTCACCGGCTTCGGAAAGATGAAAACGATCGTGCTGTACGACACCCTGGTCCGGCAGATGACGCCGGATGAGATCTGCGCGGTCTTCGCCCATGAAATGGGCCACGGCCTGCATCATGACACGCTGCGGAACCAGGCCCTCAACTGCCTGATGATGATCGTCCTCGCCGTCCTGGCCTGGCTGACCCTGCGGACCGCCGGCCTCTATCCGCCTTTCGGTTTTGACGGGGTAAACTACGGGTTTGCCATCCTGCTGATCATGACTGTGGAATTCGCCCTGGTCGCGCCGCTGTTCGGCCTCCTGACCGGATATTTCTCCCGCCGGGCCGAGTACCGTGCGGATGAGCAGGCGGCGAAGGAAGGTTACGGGGACGACCTGGTTTCCGGCCTGAAAAAGCTGTCCAGGGAAAACCTCTCGGATCTCTCCCCGAGCCCGCTGCTGGTGAAGCTGGAGTATTCCCACCCCACCCTCAGCCAGCGGATCGACGCCCTTGAAAAGCTGCGGGAAAAAGCATAACGAACGATCCCCCTCCGCCGGACGGAGGGGATTTTTGTAAACATTTTCCCGGAAATGAATAATTCCCTCCGTTCCTGTCGTCTTACCAGTTGAAACCGAAAAAAACGGAGGTCGGAAAAAAATGATGAAGCGATTCTTTTCCCTGTTCCTGGTCCTGCTGCTCGCCCTGTCCTTTGCGGCCGCCTGTGCGGAAAGCAGCGACTGGGACCTTGCGTATTCCCTGATGGAAAAATATACCGGTTATTCCCGGGACCAGGTCAGGCCCGGCCAACTCCTGTATGAAGACGGTATGCTGTCCTTCAGCGTGGTCCTGAAGGACCATCCGGAGGATGAGGACGGCCTGCTCGTCTTTGAGATGGACGGACAGAACAACCTCGTCAGCCTGGAAGGCCCGGAGAAGATCAGCCTGGAGCAGCAGCTGGTGGCCGCCCTGAAGGAATGCTTCAATCGGGAGGACTGCTGGCTGCGCCTGGCCGGGGTCCATGAGAAATGGAGCCGGAAGCTGGCCCTGCTCAGCGAGGAACAGAAGGCGGAGGAGATCTGGGACAAATATCTCCGCGTGATCGACCTGGGGATCACCCTCCCGCCGGAAGGCGCGCTGGACTATGCCACGGCTTTCGATACCGCCCTGAAGCAGGCCGCCGCGGCCAGGGGCTGGACGGAAGAGATGCTCCGCATGTACCGTCCCGTCATCTCCGCATATTATGTGCTGGACGGTTCGCCGGTCTGGTTCATCTACCTTGAAACACACTCCTGGTTCGAGAAGGAATACGAGAGCGACCAGGCGATGAACCGGTACAAAGCGCATCTGGAGGAAGCTTTCGGCGCCGTGGGCCAGAAGGCTCCCGATAAAATCGGGATCCTGATCGACGCGTATACCGGAGCCCTGATGGAAAGGCCGATGACGGACTATATCCCGGTAGAATTCCACTACCTGGACTTCCTGATCCGGACCGAAGAAGCAGTGGAATCCATCCGGGATCTGTGATATGATCTGGACACATTGACGGCAGGAATACCGGTACAGGCCAATCCGGAGGAGACAGAACGATGGATCATGGAATCAGCAGCGCAATTGCCCGGATGACCGGGGAAATCGTCTCCATCCTGGACGGGGACGTTTACGGCGTCTGGCTGTACGGGAGCGTCGTGATGGATGATTTCCGCCCCGGATGGAGCGATATCGACTTTGTCGCCCTTGCCCGGGGGACCCTTTCCGAAAGCCAGGCGGAACGGCTCCTGACGCTCCGGCAGGAGATGCTCGGCCGGGAACCCGGCAATCCGTATTACCGTTCCTTCGAGGGCGTCATCGCCGGCGTGGAGGAATACCGCAGCGGCGTCTTTGAACGCCTGGTCTACTGGGGAACCAGCGGCCAGCGGATCACGGACCGCTATGCGCCGGACGCCTTTTCCGCCTTCGAGCTGGCAAAGTACGGCAGGCAGGTATACGGCGATCAGCCGTGGATCCTTCCGGCGCCGGGCCGGGAGGAACTGGTCCGGGCGGTCCGGGCCCATTACGATACGATCCGGAAATACGCGGTGCAGACGGACGCCTCCCTCTATTCCTGCGGATGGCTGCTGGATATCGCCCGCTGCGTCTATACCCTGCGGCATCACGACGTCATCGCCAAGACGCAGGCCGGGCGCTGGGCCCTGGAAGAACACCTCTTCGCGGACGAGGCGCCGCTGCGGAAAGCCCTGGCGATCCGGCAGGATCCGCTGTCGTTCAAGGGAAAAGCGGAAACAGGCCGGTGGCTGGAAAGCCTCGGGCCGGCGGTCCAGCAATACGCGGATGTGCTGGAGCAGGAGCTGCGGAACGCATAGCTCCTGCTCTTTCTTTACGGATCATGTTTTTCCTGAAATATTTTTTCTGTCAGCCGGAGCACAGGGGCGGGTTCTCCGCGTCTTAACAGTGTATCCGGATAACAGGAAAGGAAAGTGACAAAATGAGCGAACATATCGAGCAGCTCTTCATCGACGCCGTACGAACCAGGCGGCAGGCGATGTGGCGGGTTGCTTACAGCCTTCTCCGGTCGGAGGCGGACGCGGAGGACGCGGTTTCCGTTGCGGTGGAATCCGTCTGGAAACACCTGCCGCGGATCCGGACCGAAGAAGCGCTTCCGGCATATCTCATGCGCAGCGTCATCAACGCCGCCCATGACGAGCTTCGCAGGCGGAAACGGACGGTTCCGATCGAGCCGCTCGAAAATGTGCTGGAAGCGCCCGAAGCGGACCGGGGCATCGCGGACTATGTGGCGCGGATGGATGAGAAATACCGTCTGCCGATCCTGCTGAAATACGACGAAGGCATGCAGGAAAAGGAAATCGCGGCGGCCCTGCGCCTGCCCCGCGGAACCGTTTCATCCCGGATCGCCCGCGGACTTGAGATGATCAGAAAAGACATGAAAAAGGAGGAAGCGAAATATGCTTCAGCAGGAAGTACAGAACGCGCTGCGGGAGGAACGGCCTGTTCCCCCGAAGGGCTTTGAGGCAAGAAGTGACGCGCAGCTTCTCCGCCTGACCGCGGAAAAGAAAACCGTGCAGCGGAAACCCCGGGTGGCCGTCGTGCTCGTCGCGCTCCTGCTTGTGCTGGGAATTGCGACCGGCCTGGCCGCGACCGTGGAAAGCATCAATGAGAAACTGTATACCTACTGGCCGGAACTGGCGGAAGCCCTGATGCCGGTCAACGCGGACTGTGAAAGCCTTGGCATCCGGATGGAGGTGGAATCCGCCATCGTGAAGGACAACAAGGCCATGATCACCTTCTCCATGCAGGACCTGGAAGGCGACCGGCTCAACGAGTATTCCTATGCTGATTTCGATGAGTTTTCCTTCCCGCTGGAAAACACGAAAAATCCCGGAATCAGCAGCACCTCGCTTCTCCTCTCCTATGACGCGGAAGCAAAGAAAGCCACGTTTGTGCAGGAAATCGAGTACGACCAGCCGATCAAAACGGGTGAATACGAAGTCTCCCTGCACATCCCGTTCGTGGATCTGAAGGACATGGTGGTGGAAGACCTGCATCCCATGCTGGAAACATACGGGGAAACCCCAGCGGTCCTTCCGGCCTCGCAGGCGGATGTCCGGCTGTTTTGGGGCTTTAATACGGAAATCCCGGAGATGCCGGAGAACCTGAAGGTCCTGGACTATACCCGGAACCCGGAGATCCGGATCCAGGAACACGTCGCGATCAGCGGCATCGGCTGGATCGACGGGCAGCTGCATGTGCAGATCCACTACATTGACAACAGCATGATCCGGAATAAAGCAGGCACGGTCTTCTATCCTCCTGTCCGGGTGCATATACTGACGCAGCTGGCGGACGGATGGTCCCCCTGGCGCCGTTACGCGGACCGGCTTCAGGAAATGGTCTTCTGCGTCCGGATGGGCGGCGATGAAGACCAGCCCGAATGGGAGGAATATATCTTCCCCTGCAGTCCGGCCGAAATACAGGAAGGCACCCTGGAAGCGCAGATCACGCTCAACGATACACGGAAAACCCTGGAAGGGAACTGGTCTGTCAATGTCCCGCTCCGCATGATCCGGTACGAATAAATCGCAGTGAATCCGCAGGCCGCCGGCATTGCCGGAGGCCTTTCCCGCAGGATGACGCGGTAATGGTGCCTGATCGCGGAATGAACCGGAAGACGGAATAAAATCCCGGCCCGGATCGTTCATTTATCCGGAGGTGTTTTCCTGTGAAAAAGATTGCTGCCCTGGTCATTCTTGTTGTGATGCTGTTTACTTCCGCCGCCCTGGCGGATGACCTTTCCTCCCTGAGCGACGCGGAGCTGATCAACCTGGGCCGGGAGGTGCTGGACGAGCTTGAGCGCAGGCAGGCCGGATCCCGGGAAGAAGCGTTTTCCCCCGTACAGGCAGATACGGATGAGGCCCACCCGGCCTTGCCGCAGCTGGTGCTGTTTTTCGATTACTGGAGCCGGAATCAGTACGACGAAATGCTGGGCTTCTGCCTGCCCGAGTGGAAGGAGCAGTGCGAGAACCCCCTGTTTGAGCTGTTCAAAATCCTTGCGAACAGAACGCCCAAAAGCCTGTCCCCCGAAAAAATCAGCCCCTCCGATCCGGAGGATACGGTCTGCACGGTAACGGCAACCGCTGAAATCGACCGGAACAACGGCACGGCTCCGGCACTGTACCGCCTGCAGATCCGGATGGAAAAGGGTGCCGACGGGCTGTGGTACGTTGATCCGGAATCCCTGGTCACCTATGAAACCGCGGAGGAAACCCCTCAGCCGGAACCGACGCCGGTTCCCGCGCCGGACGCACAGAACCTGGTGACGATTGCGGCGTCAGAATTTTCGGCAGGAAATGCCTTTCAGCCCGTCGCCACGGAAGAAGACAACCTGGTGATCAGCCGGCTGTCGGAGTTCTTCGTGGAGTGGAGTAAAAACGACCTGGACGGCATGCTGGCCTGCTGCATGCCCGAATGGCAGCTGAAACAGGAATCCGCAAGAACGACGCTGTTCGCGCTCCTCAGGAACAGGACGCCCCTGAATGTCATCATCGAGGGAATCACTCCCGCGGAGCCGGCGGACACATTCCGCAGGGTACTTGCCAGTGCAGATATGGACCGGCATAACGGGGAGGATCCCGTCCGTTTTCTCCTCGTGATCTGGATGGTCAGGAGCGGCGACGGACTCTGGTATTTTGATCCCGGATGCCTGTCGAACCCGGACAGGCTGGACCTGGTGACGCAGGCGGAACCGACGCCGGATCCGGCTGTCACGGAGTCGTTTGATGATTCCGCCGAAACAGTCCTGTATTACAATCCCACCGGCGGCGAGTATTACCATTGTGACCCGAACTGCCGGAGCGTCAATCCGAAATTCCAGCCGCTGGCCGGAACCTTCAGGTTCAGCGAAGTCAACGATGAGCCGTACGTTCATCTGAATCCCTGCAATGTCTGCGGCGCTCCCCTGCGGCCGGAACCGTAAAAAATGATCATGGAGGATCTGCCGTGTATATCATTCATGTGGCAAACAAACCGCTGTTCGAAAACGAAATCAAATCCGGCGCATACGGGTCGGAAAGCCTGAAGCGGTGCGGCTTCATCCACTGCTCCGACCTGGACACCTATTACCTGGTGGCGCCGAATTTCAGGAACGACACGGACGAAAAGGTGATCCTGGTGATCGATACGGACCGGCTCGTCCCCGAGGTGAAATGGGAGGACGGCGGCGGGCTTGATTTCCCGCATATCTACGGGCTCCTGAACCGGGACGCGGTCGTCGATGTCCTGGAACACCTCTGGAGTCCCGACCGGGAATGGATCCCCAATGAAGAACTGAAGCAATACGCTCCCGACGGTTTCCGGCGGGAATGGAACGGATAAAAGGCGGCCGGCGAATCATCATTCGCCGGCCGTCTCTTCATCCCACTCCCGGAGGAAAGCTTCCATAAAGGCGTGCCGTTCTTCGGCAATCTCCCTGGCCTTATCCGTATTCATCAGGTCCTTCAGCAGGAGCAGCTTTTCATGGAAGTGCGCGATGGAGTCTTCGGGCGGCCGGCCGTGCTTCCCGCCGTAGGCAAAGGTCCGGGCGATCCCGACGGCTCCGATCGCGTCCAGCCGGTCCGCGTCCTGTACAACCCGGCCTTCCGGGGTATCCGGGCGCCTGTCCCCGTTTTTGCTGAAGGAGACCGCGTTGATGGCCCGGCAGATCCGGTCGGCCGTCTCCTGCGGTACACCTTGTTCCTCCAGGAACCGGCGGGCGTTGGCATTGTTCTCCGTGGAGAACAGCTTGTGGTCATCCGCGTCATGCAGCAGGGCGGCCAGGGAAACAACCTGCCTGTCACAGGCCGGCTCCGCCTCCGCGATCCGCATCGCGTTCCGCCAGACCCGGAGCGTATGCTCCGCGCCGTGGCCGTCCGTGTTCCCGTCAAACAGAGCCCGGATATATTCCATGGCTTCCTGTGTGATCCGGTCCATCCCTGTCCCGTCCTTTCCCCGCCGGCTGCCCCGGCTTTTTGCTCTGTATGGTTATTTTACCACGCTTTCCCCCGGATGGAAAAGCAGGCAGGCCGGCAGGATCCTGCCGCACGGGAAGAACTTTCCCGTGCGTTTCGTTTTATCATCAGCGGGCGAAAAGCCCGGGAAAGGAAAAGGAAGATATGAAGAAGTTTCTGAAGAAAACGAAGCTCCTCCGATGCGCGCTGCTGCTGTGCCTGTGCGTCTCCCTGCTCTGCCCTGCCGCTTTCGCGGAGACGGCGGTGGATCTGGTGAACACCGAAGGGGAAGACAGCATCCACGATTTCTGTACGCTGCCGGACGGCGGACTCGTCTTCGCCGGCTCCACGGAAGCCCGGGCCGGATCCGGCGCGGAAAACGCGCAGAAGGATCCCCGTGGCAGGCTCATCTGCCTGAATCCCGACCGGACCGTACGCTGGGTCTTTGAGGACGACTCCTCCTCCGTTTACGGACCGGTAGTGCTGACGCAGGACGGCCGGATCGCGGCAGAGTCCTTTTCCGGCTGCGTAAAATTCTTTACCCCGGACGGAAAACCTGCCGGGCCGGATATGATGCTGCCGGACATGGACGATACCTTCTATACCGTCACTGCACACGGCGTGCTCCGGGCTGAGCGCCATGGCGGCACAACCGCGGAAGAGGCCGAACTCATCAACTGGGACGGGAACGTCCTGTTCCGGATCCGCGAGCCTGAATCCATGTGCTGTACCGGATATACTCCGATCGCGGAAGATGACGGCCTGGTCCTGTTCGGCCAGGCTGCCGGAGACCCCGCAGAAGCCCCGACAAAGATCATGAAGGTGGACCTGCAGGGAAACACCGTCTGGGAGACCGAGCTTCCCTTCGTACAGGACAAACGGAGTTTCGCCAGCGTGGGACCGGCTGTCCGGACAGGCGACGGCGGTTACCTGGCGATCGTCCAGGATCTGGTATACCAGCCGAAGGAGGATGTCTGGAGAGGTTTCTTCAACCTTGTCAAGCTCGACGGAAACGGCCTGATCTGCTGGATCCATGAACCAACCTTCGGATTCCAGGAGCTCGCCCACTACAACGGGATGCACGTGGTGTATGGCCTGGAGTTCGTTCCGGGAGAGAAACGGTACGTCATGAACTACCTGTGGCTGGATGTCAACGGGAAGGACCTGGGCACCACACAGCTCCCGATCCCGGAGGCAGGCCTTTCCCCGTACAGCAGTGAGAATGCTTCCGCTTCCGGGGAAAAACTGATCCCCACCGGTGACGGACTCTGGCAGCTGGTCTCCTTCTGGGAACCGGATCCCCTGGATGACGACGAACTCCCTGCGCAGTTTCCCGGGGACAGCCTGCTGATCCGCGTTCCGGAGTTGGGTGCCGATGGGCAGTAATCCTGCCCCGTCCGGCACATCCGGTAAAGCTCCCTGTACAGGACTGCCGCGGCAGTCCTGTTTTTTCTCATTTTCCGTTTGCCGCACAGCTTTTACCGCCGGACGGAATATGATATGATAATTGGAGTTGTCCATACAGCTTTACTGAAATGATCCGCAGTCGGGAATGAGAAACGGGCAGTTGTGCGGGGAGACGGAACGATGAATTATTCGAGTATTCCTTTTCTGGCGCTGGCGATCCACTGTATCGTCAATCATACTGTCATCAAAAATGTCCATTACCGGAAGAACACGCGGTCCGGGAGAAGCTTTCGCGGGCTGATCCTGAGCATGATCGCATTCTTTGCTTCGGACTGCCTCTGGGGGCTCCTGTACGATGCGGATATCACCGGTCCCGTCTATGTGGATACCGTTATTTATTCAGTCCTCATGATGGGTACTGTTTTTCACTGGACGCGTTTTGTGTCCCTGTATTTCCGCGACCGGGGCATGGACTGCTCCCTCCTGCAGTTTGCGGGAAGCCTGTTCGTATTTTCCGGGGCCGTGTCCCTGGTCCTGAACTTCTTTGTGCCCGTCCTGTTCCGGTTCGATGAGGCCGGGACATACCATATGGAATGGCTTTCGATTGCCGCCCATGTGTTCAAGATCATCCTGTTCCTTGCCGGGGCATTCTCGGTCCTGATGGCCCGCCGCGGGAATCCGGGCAGTAAAAACCTTCCCCATGCGGCGGTCGGCATCTCCGGCGTTGTCATGGCCGGGATGGTCGTCCTGCAGATCCTCCATCCGCTGCTCCCCTTCTACTCCATGGCATGTATACTGGGCAGCTGTATCCTCCATACCTTCGTCGTGGAAGAGCTGAAGGAAGACCGCCGGCTCGAGCTGGAAAACCTGCTCCGCCGGGAGGAGGAGAAGGAACAGGAGCTGGGCTCCGCCAAAGTCCTCGCGTACACCGATCCGCTGACGGGCGTGAAAAACACCCTTGCCTATGCGGATTTCGAGGATGAGACAAACGAACAGATCGCGAAAGGCGTGCTGAAGGATTTCGGCCTGGTCGTCTTCGACCTGAACAACCTGAAGAAAACGAATGACACCAAAGGCCATGAAGCGGGCGATGACCTGCTCAAGGAAGCCTCCCATACGATCTGCGACCATTTCAAGCGCAGTCCTGTTTTCCGCGTAGGCGGCGACGAGTTCGTCGCCGTCCTGGAGGGAGAGGACTACAGGAACCGGTATGCGCTGCTGGAGGCCTTCAACCGCCGGATTGAGGCGAACCTCCACACGGGCGGCGCGGTCGTTGCCAGCGGCCTGTCCGTTTTCCGTCCCGGGGAGGACGGCAGCTGCCGGCAGGTCTTTGAGCGGGCGGACCGCCGGATGTACGGACGGAAGAGCGTGCTGAAGGCCATGAAAGTATAAATCATAAATATCGGAGGAACCCCATGCTCGAAACATACAAACCCGATATCGGTGAACTCGGTTTCCGGCAGGGCCTGATGGCCGATCCGGAAACCATGTCCTACAACGCCGCCTGGGGCGGAACGATCCCCTTCCCGCAGGAGGACTGGCAGGACTGGTACGAATACTGGTTCGACGCCCCGGAATCCATGATGTACTACCGGTACCTGTATGATCCGGAGCTGAAGGCCTTTGTCGGCGAGATCGCGTACCATTACGACGACGAACGGAAGATCCATGTCTGCGATGTCATCGTCCTCGCGAAGTACAGGAACCGCGGATACGGCTCCGCCGGCCTGCAGCTGCTGTGCGAGGCGGCAAAGGAAAACGGGGTTTCCGTCCTGTACGACGATATCGCGGCGGACAATCCGTCCTGGAAGCTGTTCGTGAAGAACGGCTTTGAAATTGATTACAGGACCGATGACGTGGTCATGGTCAAAAAGGACCTGTGACCGGAGGCTCCCATGGAAAAGATCATCCGTTACCTCCTGGATACGTATCATCCCCGCTCCCTGCTCGTCTACGGGTCATATGCCCGCGGGGACATGGATGAATCCAGCGATTTTGACTGCATGGTCATCGTGGACGCGAAGGAGAAGGACCATGATGACCAGGTCATTGACGGCGTGCCGCTCGACTGCTTTATCTTCACGGCGGAGGAAACCGCCGCGGAAGACGTCGATCCCTTCCTGACCGCGTACGACAGCCGGATCATCTGTGATGACGGCACCGGCGCGGCGCTGAAGGCCCGTGTTCGCCGGTATGTGGACGAACATACCGTGACGGAACAAAGTGAAAAGGAATTCATCGCCGCCTGGATCCGGAAGACCGTGCGGCGAATGCGGAAGGGCGATGACGAAGGCAGCTACCGCGCCCTCCTGTTCCTGTCCGAAAGCCTGGAGGATTACTGTTCCCTCCGCGATCTCTTCTACTTCGGAAGCAAAAAGCCCATCGCGCTGCTGAAGCGGGACGATCCGGCCGGCTACGAACTGTTCCGTCATGCCGTTACAGGGAGGACAGACGACTCCATCCGCGCATGGGCGGAGTATGTCGCAGGCCCGGTTTCCTGACCGGTTCCGGGATCCTGTTACTGTCCGCAGGGGGAACTCCCCCTGCTGTTTCTTTACCCTCAAAAAAAGTTTTTTCTGTTTTTTCCGGATGACCCGAAATAAACCGGACGTCCCTCCGTCAAACATAGTGAAAGGGGTGAGCAGCAGATGCAGGGGATCAAGGCGCCTGATCCTTCTACAGAGCAGGTATTCACCGGGCTTGTCAGCGAACACCAGACGTCCCTGCTGCGTATGTGCTACCTGATTCTTCACGATTCGGGACTGGCGGAGGACGCGGTACAGGAAACTTTTGTGAAAGCGTACAGGGCTTTGCCCGCGTTCCGCGGACAAAGCAGCCACAAGACCTGGCTGATGCGGATTGCCATCAACACCTGCAGGGATATGCAGCGCGGTTCATGGCTGAAGCATATCAGCCGTACGGTCACGCTGGACCGGCTGGCGGAGCCTTCCGAATCCTTTTCGGAAGACGCGCTGGCCGTGAACATGGAAATCGCCCGCCTGCCCGGCAAGCTCAGGGAAACCGTGCTGCTCTACTATTATCAGAACCTGAAGATCGAAGAGGTCGCCGATGTCCTGGGAATCGCGGTCTCCTCGGCTTCGGAACGACTGAAAAGAGCCAAGGAGAAACTGCGTACCGCGCTGAAGGAGGTGTATTTCAATGAGTGATCGGAAAGACAAAGCATTCGTACGGCATTCCATTGATACCGGCCTTGAATCCATGCAGGGCAATCCCTTCCTGGCGCAGCGGATCCTGAACCAGGAAAGGACGGAGCAACCGGTTATGAAAAAGAAAATTTCCTTCGCATTTATTCTCGCGATGATCCTGCTGCTTGCCTTCGCCGCCACGGCGATCGCGGGATCGGTCAATGAAGACTTCAACGCCTGGCTGTACCGGATCTGGCCGGAAGCGGCCACAACCCTGATGCCGGTCAATATGAGCTGTGAGAACAACGGGATCCGGCTGGAAATCATCTCCGCCGTTGCCGACGGGGAGGAACTGTATATCACCTACTCCATGGAAGACCTGGTAAAGGACCGGCTGAACACCGAATGCAGCCCGGTCATGTATGTGGACGATGCCCGGAGTTATGACTGGGAGTCTTCCTTCGAACAGCCGATCCGGGACGAGGCGACCGGAAAGATCATCTTCGGCGAGCACTTTACCTACAACGGAAACATCACCACGGCGGACAATGTGCTGAATGCGCATATTCACAGCTTTATCAGCCATAGGCAGACAGCCCTGGTGGATCTGTTCCCGTACCTGGAGCAGTTCGGCAGCGAGGTGGAAACCGTGACCGTACCGGAAGGTGCCGGAA
>JAEEGK010021692.1_pt1 | contig 13556 bp, 10 predicted proteins | sample 8958771 | NCBI WGS metagenome assembly JAEEGK01 (sample SAMN16246547, study PRJNA631951) | gut metagenome | biome: gut microbiome; feature: rumen; material: SC-attached | host: Bos | place: Iran: Karaj | collected 2018-10 | reverse complement strand
CACCATTCACGTGTTTTAGTTTCTTTAGGATCGAGTACGCCTATTTCTTCAAAGTGCCCTTCTTCTCCATTAACAAGATAATATTCGTCTGCTACGTATGCTGTCTGGCCATAGGCTGAGGCAAAAGCATGATAGGTTCCTCCCTTTCGCGTTTCCTTTATTTGACTATAGTGGCCTATGGTTTCATATACACCTGTTCCTTGTGCTTTCAGGTCATAGCGTGCGGTTCCATTGTTGTCGTATTTCTTGATAAAAATCACAGTACCTGGATCAGAAACAACATTTTCAAAGTCCCTTATGGTACGAACGGCACCTAAGTCAGCAGTAGCTGCTTGTATGTTAAGACTGCCTCGGTTATCTGCGATTTTGACATATCTCCCTGTGACAACATTTTGCACTCTATAGAAGCCATCCCCTTTTAATTGTGCTTGGGCTATTAGAGTGATAAATGATAGGAGGGCGAAAAGTAAAGATTTTCTCATTTATTCTTTCATTGTAAAAAGATTCTGCCCTATTCCCTATCTAAAAATAGAAGGAAATAGGGCAGATAGATTAGAACTTATCTATTTGATATAGTCTCTTATTCAGCAATACAGATGGTGACGCGGTTCTTGTCGTTCTCCTGGAACGGCTGGACACGTGAGCCGTGGCTCTCGTAGGAGATGCGGTCTGTGGAGATTCCATATTTCTGAACGAGAACGTTCATAACCTTTTCAGCACGCTGTGCAGCCAGACGGTCGTTGATCTTGTTGTTGCCCGTACCAGCATCAGCATAGCCAGAGAGAGAAACCTTTGATTCGGGATACTTCTTCATGTAGTCGGCGATGTCCTGAACTTTGACGCCTTCGACTTCAGAGATAACAGTACTGTTAATCTTGAAGAATACATCACGACGGATCGGCTCACGAACAACTTTAACAACCTCCACGGGCTTCTCAACGATCTTTTCAACAACCTTCTCTTCTGCATTGGTCACAGGAGCGGGAACAGCGATGACGCGAGTTGTGTAGGTGTCGCCAAGGTTAATCTTGATGCCAGCAAGAGCATTGAAGTACCAGTCGGTGTTGCCTGCACGCTTGGAGTTATACTTGTCGCTCAATGTGTTGGCAGCAAGTTCAATGCCAAGGCTGATTGCGTCGCTGAGACGGAAGTCAACCGTTGTGCCAAAGCGGCCAACAAGGTGAGCCTTCGTTCCGTTCCAAAGGTATGCAAGAGGATCGTAGGTGGCGGTTGCACCGGGCACTTTTGTCATAGCGGCAACAAGATTCGTCTTGGCGTTGGCTGCTTCATCGTTCTTGAAACCAACGTTTGCGCCCAGACCAGCGAAAACGCCGAAGGAGCAGACGCGGTCGTACTTGTAACCACAGAACCAGTTGCTGAGATTAACGGTCAAGTCAAGAGCGGGAGCAACATAGTTCCATTTCCAGACTTCCTTTGTGTTATTAATGATAGAACCACCTTTGCTCTGCCATCCGTTAACGGAGAAACGAGTGCCGACAACAGGAGTGAACTGATAGCCGAGACCTAACTGAGCGTTGAGAGAATTGAGTTCGCCGAAGCTGACCTCACCAAGAGTATGCTGGCCACCAAACTGACCTTGAATATACCAGTGCGGTGCGAAATCATAAGCGATTTCCTGAGCGGATACGGAGGCGGCACCCAGCAGCATCATGCTGTATAATATAGCTTTTTTAAGTTTCATAATCCTTATTATTATTAAAATGTTGATAATCCGTTAATGCTGTCTGATGAATTATGGTCTTTACTTAACGCGAACATAGAACTTCTTAGCAACGTTGTAGCCATTGTAGTCAACAGCGGCATAGGTGATCTCGTAGATGTAGCCTTCCTTGTGAGCAGGATCCGGAGCAAATACGATACCAGTCTGTTTGCCGGGGATAACCGTGTTCATATAGTTGCCTTCCTTATTTACATACTGAGCAAGAGCCAGACAGGTTGCATCACCACCCTGAGCACTAGCACTAAAGTCGGGAGCAATAACATTGGTTACGGCAACAAACTTCTGGAATGCAGGAGCGAGGATTTCTGCAGTATAAGAAGTGGGGATGAGCTCAATAGCGTTTCCGGTACCAAACTTGAACTCAGTAGGAATAGCGGCAGACATACTCATGTGATGGTATGCTCCTTCGTTTTCGTATGCCAAGAACGGCTGCAGGAGGTTGTTGGGATTCTGGAGATAAAAGTTAATCTTCTTGATGACCTTGTTGACTTTGCTGATAACCTTATTGTTAATCTTGTCCTCGGCTTTTTCCACATTTTCCTCCACCTGATCCTTAATCTGGTCAATGAGCTTGTTTATATCGCCGCTAAGATCTGCATGGGCAGCATCCATCTTTTCGATAAGACCATTCAGTCCGTCAAGACCTTCGACAACATATGTTTTACCATCGATCGTTACATATAAATCGCCGACGGTATAATCAATCGTGCCTACGGATGAGTAAGAGAGCTTCAGGTCAACATCGATGTTCAACGCACCAATTGGGGTGATGCACGGGCCTTCTGTGTCAGCAAGGAAATTGAAGGACAGGGCAGGGATAGCGGTGGCTGCGATGCCGTAGTTAGAATAGACCTTATGGTCGCCAAGGGTGTCTGACCACTCAACTTTCACACCATTACGAACGAGGACATCTTCCAGCTCATCCTGAAGCGTGTAGTAGATGTTCGTGAGGTCAATGTTTTTCTCTTTGAGAATCTGTTTGGCAAGTGGCTTAAGATCATTTATGTCGAAGTTTGGCTTAACATCTTCAACCTTTGAAGGATCGAGGGTAGCCTTAGCTTCGTAGAAGCCGTTGTAAACGCGCTCTGCTCTGCTGACGCCAAAAGTGAGAACTTTGTTGCTTGGGGTAATTGGACTCAAGGTGATACCAGACTCCTTATCACGGCTATTAACAAGTATCGGAGTAATACCGGAGAAGTCAACCTCGGCGGGGTTAATCGTGAGGTAAAGAGTACCGGCGTTGCCTTCGCTCTCATCCATGATGTATTTGTCATAGGTTGTCTTGGTAACGATGCCTTTTCCTCCAAGGACTTCAAAAGCTTTGTCTGAGATAACCTGATTGCTGAACACATAGCTTGCATTTCTATCGGAGGGGAAGTATACATCTCCACTGCCGCCATTTGCTGCAGGCTCACCATAGAATGCTGCGAGGATGTTAGACTGCATACCAACGGGGACTGCAAAGTAACCAAAGACAGGACTATTGGTAGCCTGCAATTCAATGCTCGTAATCTTGTTTTTCATAGCGTCTGTTGTGGCATCAAACAATTTCTTAAACTCGTCAAGGTCATCCTGAACGGCCTTAATCTTGTTTTCAAGACCATTGACGATAGGAGTCAGATAATCCTGAACATCTTTCATCGTCAACGCGTTTTTAGCAAGATTATTAATCTGCTCCTGCAGGCTAGCGAGAGCCTCGTTGACAACCTTTAGGGCATTGTCGTACTTTTGTTTGGCGTCAGCAAGATCTTTTGCATTCTTTTCGATGGCTTTCTGGGCTTTCTCAAGGTCTTCCTTAATCTGTTTGATGGCATCTTCGTTGTTTTTAATGCGATCAAGAGCCTTGTTCAAAGCATCATTAAGGACATCGATACGGACGGAGTCGCGAACAGCCATAGCTAAAGCTTCGGCAGCATCTTTTTCTACCTGAGTCATTCTGTTCTCAAGAGAGATGACTCTCTTGGTGAGATCGTTGACGACAGCTGTGTCAGCCTTGCCGTTTGCCAAATCGTAAGCTTGCTGTGCCAAAGCAGCAGCATTCAGGGCAGCGGTGTTGGCTTTGTCAATAGCTGTAGCCAAATCAATGGAATCCTGATGTTCTTTAGCTGCCAGTTTGGCCAAGTCACCTGCCAAGTTGTTGATGGCGGTCTGGAGGAGGGCATCAGCAGCAAGCATATCAGCTAAATTAGCTTTTGTTTGCTCTAAATTGGCGATGGAATCGCGAATGCCTTGGAGATCAACGGGCTTGCACTCGCAGGATTTAATTCTTGCTAACTTTTCCTCAAGTTCTGCCGTGACCTTAGCTAGACTGTCTCTGGCTGCCTGAAGTTCTTCTTTTGTAGCACTGTTTTTCTTCAAATTCTCCACATCGGCTTTCAATGCGGCGAGTTGTTGAGATTGGAGCGTACTCAGAAGGTAATTTGCATCGTCAATCTGACCTTGCAATTCTGCAATGTAGTCAGATTCGTAATCCTTACAGGATACTAATGCGCTCATGGCAAAAAATGTAACTGCCAAAAGCAATCCATTAATGATTTTCTTTCTCATTTTTAAATGATTTTAATGATGAAACTTAAGTTATTTATAAATTTTTATTTAATTTTCTATTATTACTATGAATATACTCTCTCACAAATCGGTGCAAAATTAGTTGTTTTTTTCTTTCGTGGACTAATAGTATTGTTAAAATATATTAAAATGACGCTAAAAATGCACTTTTTTTCAAGTCTGGATAGAAAAAGGCCTTTTTTGTGGCGTTTTGTAAAGTTAGAAATAGGCATTGAAAAGCTATGAAAATATCTTTGAAAACTCCTGTTCATCGATAATGGAAAGGGTCTTCTTTCCATCGGGGGTGTAATTGGGCATAGGGCATGCTAAAAGTTCGGCAACGATAGCGTTCATCTCTTCATTGGTGAGCACTTGCCCCACCACGATGGCAGCAGAACGTGCCATCGTGAGTGCCATGTTGCCTTGTACATCCGATTTTACGCTGTCTTTCTTCTCTAAGGCTGAGGAGAGCATCTCAACAACCAGTTTGCAGGGGTCGAGTCCTTCAATTCCAGGTGGGATGCCTTGGATGGAGAAGCTTCCGCCTCCCATGTTGTTTATTTCGAATCCCAAACAGCTAAAGTCTGGCAGTAGTAAATCCATCTGGATGGCCTCTGAGGGGGAAACCTGAACCATTTCAGGGAAAAGCATACCTTGTGATACACCATGCTTACCTTGAAGTTGGTGCATGTATCTGTCAAAAAGTATGCGGACGTGCGCCCTGTGCTGCTCAATGAGCATCAGGCCTGTCCCGACTGGGGTGACGATATATTGTCCGTTAAATTGTATGCAATCGTAGGTTGCAGCCTGTTTTTCCGAATCGTTTTTGAAAAGCTCTGCCTGCTCAGTCGGAGCAGGAGGGATCGTTTCATAAAGTTTTTCCCAGTCGATAGGGGCTTTTCGTTCTGGGATTTCGCGGTTTGCCTGAAAGGGATTATAGTTAGGATGTGTTTCCGGCTGTGGAGGAGCAAAGCTCCTTTCTTTCGGCATGACTGGGATGTCAGGCTTATCCGTTGTGTCAAAGTCAATCGTAGGGACGGCGTGTGAGCGTCCGAGTACTTCGCGAATGGAGGCAACGAGAATCTGCCAGATAGCGTGCTCATCCTCAAACTTGATTTCTGTCTTGGTGGGATGGATGTTGACGTCAATTCTGGAAGGGTCAACATCGAAATATATAAAATAGGAGACTTGTTCGTTCTCGGGAATGAGATTGGAGAAGGCTTCCTGTACGGCTTTGTGGAAATAGGGATGCCGCATGTATCGTCCGTTAACGAAGAAAAACTGATGGTTTCCTTTTTTGCGGGCACTTTCGGGGCCTCCTACAAAACCTGAAATGTTTGCAATGGATGTCTCTACATGAATGCCGAGCAATTCCTGGTTGGATTTTTTCCCGAAAAGCTGCATGACACGTTGGCGCTGTCCTGTTTGGGCCAGGTTCAGGATTTCCGTGCCGTTGTGGTGGAGGGTAAAGGTTACTTCGTTGTTGACAAGGGCAACGCGCTCCACTTCGGTAATGATATTGCTGAGTTCTGTTTGGTCTGATTTAAGGAATTTGCGCCGTGCCGGGACGTTGAAGAAGAGGTTCTTGACTAAGAAATTGCTTCCTTTTGCACAAGCATCCACCTCTTGCCGGACGACTTTTGAACCTTCCAAATAGATAACCGTGCCGAGTTCGGCTTCTTCAGTACGGGTGTGCAGCTCCACCTGTGAAACGGCAGCTATGGAGGGCAGTGCCTCTCCGCGAAAACCGAAGGTGCCTAGCGCAAAAAGATCCGAGGCTTGGTGGATTTTTGATGTGGCATGTCGTTCGAAAGCCATGCGGGCATCGGTTTCACTCATACCTTTTCCGTCGTCGATAACCTGAATGCATGTCTTGCCAGCATCAGTAATGAGAACGTGGATAGTCTTGGCTCCGGCATCAATGGAGTTCTCGACCAGTTCCTTCACTACGGAGGCTGGACGTTGAATGACTTCTCCTGCAGCAATTTGGTTGGCAACGGAGTCGGGAAGAAGATGTATCAGGTCACTCATGATTTACGATTGGAAAACTAACGATAAGTTATTGCAAAAGGAAACGCCAGATGAGCAGAAGGGCAATGATGATCATAAAAATCCCAAAAGCGGATAGACGTCGGCCGTTCCCTTCTTCTCGTCCTTCCTTGAATCGCTTGAGATGGGTTGTCTGCTCCACAAACTTGCCGCGGATGTCTTCGGGGTCGAATTCTTTTTCGGGCAACATCCCTAGTTCGCGCTTGGCTTTCTCCTCAATCTTGCGGAGTTTCTCCTTACGCTCATCGTAGTAGATATAATTGTGTTGGAACCTTCGTGGTTCCCTTTGTTTGAAGAAACTCATGGTTGTATTCCTTTCAAAGTAGGCAGCGGGACGGGGCTGCGGTTGGTTTTCTTTAATTTGTCTTCTGAATTCTTCCCCCTCCATATGAGGATATCGTAGGGACTTAGTGGGCGAAGCTTATTGAACCAGCCGAACGTAGGCAGTTTCATCTTGTCGGCAGGAATCTGCAGGATGGGATAGAATACGCCGTTAGATTTCTTAGTGATAAGAAGTTTCTCCATCTGGCGGTCTACCATGTAGGCTGTCAGGTGGCTTGCCTCAGTAGTGTTCATTCCTACCAATTCCTTTCCCTCATCTTCCTGATAATAATAGACTACAAGAACATTGCCTATAACATCCGTGTAGTCAATTTCGCCATTTTTGAAGTAGGCTTTTATCTCGCGCCCGCTGATCTGATTGAAATGAATAGAGTCGAGTTGCTCAACTACAAGGGCTTGTTCCTGCACATGCGCCCACTCAATGGTGCTGTCATTCAGGTAAATCAGTATCTTCTCTCCTAACACCTGCTGCCCGCCGTTCCAAATGATAGGGTCGTAGTACATGGTGATGCAGGAATCGAGGGTGTTAAAGACAAGGGAATCGCAGACGGCCTGCAAATCGCTGCGATACATCCTGACCTTGTGAAAGCCTTTGATGATGCGGTAAGTGGAGTCGGCAGGCTCTGAAGGAATGGTATCCTTCGGGAGAGGCTCAACGAGGGATTCCATCTTTGCTGTGTCTTGAGGAAGAACAATGGAATCATTCGTAAGTAGCATGCTAACTTCCTCGTGAGGGAGAAGGGGAGAAAGAGTATCTGGTATTTCCGCAATTTCAAGACTATCCAAACTATCTGGTATTTCCAAACTGTCTGCGCTTTCCAGTATGTCCGTTATAGCTGGGTTTCCCAAAAGATCCTGATTCTCATTTTTAATGCCTTCTGAAAGGGCTTGGGTAACCTCAGTATGAGAAAGAGAGGGCGGGGGAGATGAAGAGGATTTCTTTTTCTCCTCCTTTTGGGGCGGGGGCGGAATGAGATGCGTAGTGAGGGCGAGCGTGTCTGCGTGGATGAAAAGACTGTCTCCCTGCGAGTAATCAATGGCAATCGCATTTCCCGTTGCATAAGCAGAGTCCACGCTTTCGTTGTAATATTCGTATTCCCCTGTAAGACGGCACTTGTCTTTGAAATCGTCCATAATGACGTTGCGGAATGCCTCGCCAAAACCGCCTGCGCGGTCGTAGAATAGGCTATCACCCACCATGCGGTAGTTATCGTTAAAGAGAACAGAGCGTTCCATCAACTGAGCTTGGTTTTCATTCGTATAATAGTAGCCAAGGGTGGAGGTGATGTGATTATTACCGTTGTCAATCTCTGAAGGACCGGTTATGACGGCGATTCGGGTATTGGTGTTGTAGCCGAGCGTATCAGAGGTGAGGGTGAAATTCTTGTTTTTCAGCGTGACGTTGTAATTGAAGAGAGCATCCTTGGTTCGAGTGTCGTATTCTCCCCAGTCAGAGACAAGGGTGTTAACGGAGTCCCGAAGTGTACCTCCTTCGAAATAATAGCCAAGATTAAGTGTGCGGTCATAGTTGAGGCTATCCGTAGTGAGCACCATGCGAGGATCCTTCATGCGGACGTTGTAGCGGATCTCTGCCAACATGGCATCACCATCGTAAAAAAGTTGTTCGCCATCCAAAAACAGGGTGTCACCCTGAGCCATGTGCACTTTACCGAACGCTTTCAGCGAATTCGTGCCTTCGAAGAAAAGGGCGCTGTCGCAGTACATGTAAAGGCTATCGTGACGAAAAGCGACGTTGCCTACAAGAATCTGGGCATCGGCATTAATGCGTTGGTTGTAGCGTGTTTCGTTAGCGTGAATCAAATAGACGTATTCTCGTTTCTTCTCCGTTCCTGAAGTGGATGTCCCTTGTGCAAAAAGAAACAATGACATTGCTGAGGCGAGCAATGCGACAAACATTCTTTTATGTAAACAGCGCATCAATCCTTAATCCATCCGGGGTATTTGAATTCGTCTTTCTTTTTCCAGTTGTCGTTGATACGGATGTACGTGGTTTTCTGTTTTTCGACAATCCACTTCTGTAGCTTCTCCTCGCTGAGCTCAGCCACCATCATGTCCTTGAGGGTCTGGAAATCATCCTGCACGGTAGCCTTATGGCCATTCACTTTCGTTTTCAGCTTGACAATTGCGCAGACCTCCTTTCCCGTCTTTTGGTCCACCATGGTGAAAGGCTTGGAAATCTCACCGACGTTCAACGAATAAACGGCTTTTGCAACCTCTTGCGGAAGTTCTTGCATCTCAAAGCGTGAACCGAGGGTGTTAGGGTTGGACATGATGCCAAAATTGGCACGGGTGTCCTTATCCATAGAGAGTGCCGTGGCAGCTTGGTCGAAAGTGAATTTGCCATTGCGGATATCATCGGCAATACTGTCGAGGCGGCTGAGTGTGGCGTTGATATTTTCTTGTGGAATGGTAGGTTTCATTAGAATGTGGCGCACTTTCACACGGTCGCCACGTTTTTCGATGAGTTGCATGATGTGGTAGCCGAATTCCGTCTCTACAATCTTTGAAATCTTATTCGGGTCGGTGAGGCTGAAAGCCACAGCTGCAAATTCAGGTACCATTTCAGCCTTGCCATAGAAAGGAAGCTCACCTCCGTTCATAGCGCTGCCGTCCTTTGAATTGATAAGCGCCTGTACGGCAAAGGTCGTCTCGCCGCTCTGAATCCGCTCCGTGATGTCGCGCAGTTTTTCTTTCACATAGTCAATCTCCTCCTGAGGAACTTCAGGCTGCTGGGTGATAATCTGCACTTCCACTTCGGTAGGAACGTACGGAATTTCATCCTCGCTCAGTTTTTCGTAACGCCTCCGCACTTCGGAGGGTGTCAGTTTGATGTCACCGATAATGGACTGCTGCGTTAACTGCACGATAATCTGGTCACGGATCTGCTCTCGTAGTTCGTCGCGTTGTTGCTTGATGGTCTTGCCTAAGTATTGTTCCAGTTTCTCCTGCGAGCCGATAGAACTAATGCGCTTGTTGATTTCCTTATCTACCTCGCTTAACACTTGAGTGTCGGTGACTTGGGTGTCGATACTATCGATGGCGGCTTGATGGAGAAAAAGTTTTTGGACGGCAATCTGCTCAGGGATAATGGCATAAGGATCACCGTCGATGCGCTGCCCACTTTCAATCATGGCGCGGCGCATATTTTCGACGTCAGATTTCAGGATGGCTTCGTCGCCAACCACCCAGACCACTTCGTCAATGACGTTATCCTGGGCACGGGCCTGCAGGGCAAACAGGCAGATGACTTGAACAAAAAAGATGATAATTCTATTCTTCATTTTCGATTGTATTATCGGTTCTCAGTTTCACGCGTCCCGTCTCTATCGCGTGTTCGTAGAGGTCTTTTTTAACCTGCTTGATTAGAGAAACTTGCCGGTAATTACTAAGCAGGTCAGCAATCTCGGCACGTGCTAACTCGAAGGGTTTTGTGCTGCCTTCAGGCACAACATCCGCTACGTGAAGAAGATAACAGAACTCCTCGTCAGTTGTCTCGTAGTTTTCGTTCTTCTTCAAACTGTTCCTAAGATTGTTGCTTGCCTTTAGTTTCCCTTCAAGGTCAGATAATGGCATCCAGCGGTCGTAGAAGTACTCGTAGATAACAGCATTGCGGAAGCAGTATTTCTCGATCTTTTCCAACGTGGCATCGTCGTTATTGCGGTACCACTTCTTGAGGTCTGCAAGGTCAGGGGCTGTCTTGGGAACTTTGATGAAGAGTCCTTTCAGGGCAGGTTCTTTCAGAACGAAAAGCACTTTGTTGTCGTTGTAGAACTTCAGCATCTCTTCCTCAGTTAGCTCTTCGCTGAGGTTTTGCGAGATAAGCTGTTGCTGGTAGTCCTCAATGATGAGTGATTTGCGGTAGGCGCTGACCATCTGCTCAATGTGTTCAGTACTGCGGACATTGCGTTCGGCTTGCTGATAGAGCAATACCTCCTCAACCCAGTTGTGAATGAAGTCTTCGGCATAACGGATGCTATCTTCATAAGGAAGGTCAAGGGGGAGAGCACGATGAACATCCTCTTCATACAGGAACTCTCCATTCACCTCTGCCACTGGCTGACGCCCTTCGTGGTGGACTTTCGACGGCTGGCAAGACAGGAGAAAAAGTGAAATAAGAATGGAAAATGAATAATAAATAGCTCTGCAGACGGCATTGCCTGCGGATAGGGTTCTTACTTTACGAAACACCTCATTATTCATTTTCTCATTCTTAATTCTTCATTTATTGATGGTTGTTCACCGTGTTCAGCACGTCAGGATAGACCTTCCACGTATATTTCTTGCGAAGGACCTTCACCCACTCCTTTTCCAGGTAGTTCTGGTAGTCGGTGGTGACGGCTCCGCGCACATCCTCGTAGGTATCAGGACCCTTCTTCTGGAGCTTGCCGATAACGCCTACAACGGGGAATCCCTCGATAGCTTCGGGCTGTTCCTGAGAGGTCTTGAAAATATAGTAATCGGCATACTTGTTTTTGCCGGCCTTGAATGGTCCACGGATGATTTTGACCTGTAAGGTGGAGTCGTTGTTGAACTTCTCGCGAATAGTCTGTATCCATTCGGTGTCCTTCTTTCCTTTGACGCTCTGCTTTACCTGCTGGAGCACATCGTCCGTCGTGCAGTTGACGATGATGCCGCGATAGACGGGCTCGTCGTAAGCGTAGTTCTTCTTGTGCTTCTTGAAGTACTTCTCAAGACCTTTTTCGTCCTTTGCGCCTTTGTCCCACACCTCGCGGTTGCTGATTTCATAGAGCATCGAGCCGTCGTGGAATTCCTTCATCAGGTAGTGGAAGTCGGGGTACTTGGCATCGAGCTCCTGCTCTGCCTTTGCAAGGGCTTCTTCGGGGGTGATGTCGCCACCCATCTGGGCCGCGAGTTTCTTACCCATCGATTGCTTGGCAGCTGCGGTAATGCCACGCTGGTTCAGCCATTCGTAGATGCTCTTGCGGTGGAACTCGTAGGGTTCGAACTGCTTCCGCTCATCCATCTTGATGATGTGGTAGCCCACTGCCGATAGCACAGGCTCAGCCATCTCGCCGGGTTGCAGGGAAAAGGCCACGCGCTCAAAGTCGGGGATGGTCTGTCCCTTCTGAATCCAAGGCAGCTGCCCTCCATGTTGGGCCGTGCTGGGGTCTTGCGACAGGCGCTTGGCCAGGTCGGCGAAGTCGGCGCCAGCCTTCAGGGCGTTGTAGATAGAGTCTATACGCACCTTTGCGGCTGCCTGGGCGTTGGCGTCGGCATCCTGCGGCACACGCAGCAGGATGTGCGACACAAGCACCAGTCCGTCTTTGCCGATGCGCTGTGCTGTCTGTTCATACACCTGACGGGCCTGCTCTTCGATGAACGTAGAGTCTACAAGATAGGCCTCGGCCTGCTGGGCACGGTACTCAGCCTGCTCCTTGATGAAGGCAGCAGCTGTGTCCATGTGCTCCTCGGCAGCCGCAGCCACTTTCAGCTTATAGTTGATGAAAAGCTCCACGTACTCGTCGAGTGACTTGCGGTCGAGTACCGCCTCCGTGTTGTTTTTGTTATACGAATACTCAAATTCCGAGCGGGGAACATCCACGCCGTTTACCGTCATGACGATGGGGTCGTCAGCCTGCGCCGAGGCCGTAAGGGCCGTCATGACAACTGTTGCAACAAGCAAAATTCGTTTCATTTTTCGTTTCTTAAAAAACATAGTTACACAAATTGCGGCGAAGATACGGATTCTTTCTGGATTCTCCACGCTTTTTTTATAAAATTTAAAAGAACGCGCACGAAAAACCCCTCCTGTAAATAGAAGTTTAGATTTTAGTCCCCCTATTTTGTGGAATACGGCTGACGACCTCTCTGCCCCCGTTTCCACTATAAAAACCCCGTTTCCTGCGCAGTTTCCTTTTTGGGTTGTCATTCGCTAAAGGGCTTTTTTATCAAGTTACGATTTTATCAAACGTCGTGTCCGTAGCGTAGTGCGTCGTGCCCGTAGCGTAGTGCGTCGTGCGCACAGACCAAGGGACTGGCGTCACAGCCCAAGCATCTGACAGCACAGAAAGAGCTTCTACGAGCACAGTTGCAATAGCGAAACCCCGTTCAGCGAATGACAACCCAAAAAGGAAACTCCGCAGGAGCGGACACTTTGTTATAGGAATGACATAAACGGAGACTTTCATAGGGAAAATCTCCGTTTGATAAAGTGTCGTAAAGTGGACTTACTTAGTAGCGGCTTCGATTTTCTTCATCATCGCCAGCATGATGGCTCCGGCAAGGACGCAGAGGCCCATCAGGATGGCCCAGTTGGCCCAGAGGGGAACCTTCTCCCACAGCAGGCCGGGAATGGAGCTGAGGTAGTTGCCGACAGCCGTGGCAGCGAACCAGAGGCCCATCATCAAGCCCTTGTACTTGGGAGGAGCCACCTTTGTGACAAACGAGATACCCATCGGGCTGAGCAACAGCTCGGCAAACGTCAGCACAAGGTAGGTGCTGATGAGGAAGCCGGGAACGACGGGGTCAGGGCTGACCGTGCCTGCCAGCTCGGCAGGAGACTGCTGTCCCTGAGATGCGAGCACCATAATCAGATAACCTACGGCAGCCACGAACATACCGATGCTGATTTTCTTCGGCGCGGAGGGCTCCATGCCGTCGGGGTGCTTGGCGCTCTTCTTGTTAGCCAGCCAGCTGAAGATGGCCATCGAGACGGGCGTCAGGGCAACCACGAAGAACGGGTTGAACTGCTGGAACTGCTGCGGCAGGATGTTAATCGGATCGGCCATGCCAAGATACAAGGCAATGGCACCTGCCCAAAGCAGCACCGTCACGATACCACATATCAGTTTGTTGCGTTTTGTCTCCGACTGGAAGATGCCAAACAGCGTGTACA
>JAEEGK010021690.1_pt1 | contig 13556 bp, 7 predicted proteins | sample 8958771 | NCBI WGS metagenome assembly JAEEGK01 (sample SAMN16246547, study PRJNA631951) | gut metagenome | biome: gut microbiome; feature: rumen; material: SC-attached | host: Bos | place: Iran: Karaj | collected 2018-10 | reverse complement strand
ATGGAGGCTCAGGGCTTTGTACGTGATCTGGAAAATGTCTTCCAGCCTCCGCAGGGGGGATCGCTTCTTATGCGAATCCCGACAGAGCTGATCCCTAAATGCCCGGATGACGGATCGGACGTGACGATGAATCTCCGTTCAGACGACAACTTCGTAGAGGATGAAGGCTGGCACAGGGCGTCGGCTGCCTATTCCGATTTCTTAAGAAGACATGAAAACCTGCATGTGCTGTATCTGGAGATCGGCATCGGGATGAATACGCCGGTTATCGTGAAGTATCCTTTCTGGCAGATGACGAATGACAACCCGAAGGCTGTCTATGCCTGTTTGAATTACAATGAAGCCTACTGCCCAAAGCAGATCGAATCGCAATCCATCTGCATAGACGGGGACAGCGGAGATGTGATCGCACGTCTGCTGTAAAACCAGAAAATTGAAAAAAGAGTCCGGAGTCAGATGTCGTTTTTTTCGATGTCCGGCTCCGGGTTATTTTTCAAGAATTTGCCGAAAGGTAGAATAAGCGTTTTGCAAAAACGCGCAGCTCACACAAAGTGTGATCTCTGGGTTTGGGAGGTGTTCCCAACGAGCCGGTGCAGAAATTGCGCGCGGGTCCGGATCTGTACACTGCTTGCCAAGTACTGAACAGCCATCCGGTCATTCGCGCAATTTTGCAAAACCTGTATGTGCAGGCCCTGCTTGCCAAGTACCAAATCATACAGGTATGCATTGCTTGCCAGGTAGTAAATATGGACGGCAATGCACTGCTTGCCAAGTAGTGAAAACCTGGCAAGCAGTTGCGTTGACGCGAAAAACCGTCAACAGGTTTCGGATGGATTGACAGCAGAAAAGCGTGCTGGTACAATATCGGTGGTCCTGAAAAGGATCACTTGGGGGAATCAGGTTTGCCTGATTCGTTGATCGGTTCCCGTCCCTGAGATCGCCGGGTTCCGATATGGTATCTGTCCGATGGGATGGATACGGTAAGGCTGCATCAGGGCGGCCGTCGGCTGTTTGATAGCCGGGTTACATAGAAGCATATCAGCAAAGGCGGGCTTCCATGCTCGTCTGTTGGTGCGTTTCTATGTGACCCGGCTTTTTTTGTCCGGAATTATAAAAAGAAGGAGAACAGCCAAAATGAGAAACGTAAGAATCAACGAGGCCGGTCACATCGTGGTAAAGAATCTTTCGGCCTTCTGGATCCCGAAGATCAAGGTCGAACACGAGATCCACGGAACTGTCTACACCGTTACCGGCAGCTATGAAGGAACGGAGCTTCCCGACCGGAAGCTCACCCGCATCCTGCTGAAAAATGTGGAGGATGCCAAATGACAAACGGGAAGAATTCGGTTATAATGACACAAGCCAATCCTGTGCAGGCAGTTGCCCCTGAAAAGGAGGAAACAGAAATGTTAAGGGCAACTGATAAGATCACAGCACTATACTGCCGTCTGTCCCAGGAGGATGAAAGACTTGGCGAGTCACTGTCCATTGAAAACCAGAAACGCATCCTTGAAGCATATGCGAAGGAGAATCGTTTTCCGAATCCGGTCTTCTTTGTCGATGACGGATACAGCGGAACCGATTTTGACCGTCCCGGCTTCCAGGCCATGCTGAATGAAATCGAATCTGACCATGTGGCAGTGCTGCTGACAAAGGACCTTTCCCGTCTGGGGCGAAACTCCACGATGACGGGGATGTTCATCAACATCACTTTTGCAAAACACGATGTCCGCTACATTGCCATCAATGACAATTTCGATTCTGCCAATCAGAACAGCGTGGACAATGATTTCGCGGGGATCCGAATGTGGTTCAATGAATTCTATGCCAGAGACACCAGCCGGAAGATCCGTGCGGTCAACAAGACCAAGGGAGAACGGGGAGAGCATCTGACGACCAACCCACCCTTCGGATACATCAAAGATCCGGAGAATCCCAAACAGTGGATCATCGATGAAGAGGCCGCCAAGGTGGTTAAGCATATCTTTGATCTCTGTATGGAAGGCCGGGGGCCGATGCAGATCGCAAAGCAGCTTCGGGAGGAACGAATCCTTACGCCTACCGCATATGCGCTGAAAGAGGGACGTAATCCGGGGAAGGAGACACCACCAGATCCGTACTATTGGGACCAGAAGACTGTAGCCGGTCTTCTTGACCACCGAGATTACACCGGCTGCACCGTGAACTTCAAGACCTACACCAATTCGATCTGGGATAAGAAGACCCGAGAGAATCCTGTTGAAAAGCAGGCGATCTTCTATAACACCCAACCGGCGATCATAGAACCGGAGGTGTTTGAAAAGGTCCAGGAGATCAGGTCACAACGGCACCGCAGGTCAAAGACAGGAAAATCCCATATGTTTTCCGGGTTAGTCTTTTGCGCAGACTGCAAGTCCAGAATGTACTACTGTACCACGAGCTACTATGAAGAGCGCCAGGATCACTTCGTTTGTTCGAACTACCGCAGCAATACTGGGTCGTGCTCGGCGCATTTCATCCGGGCTGTTGTTTTGGAGCAAATGGTCTGGGAGCATCTTAAGGAAGTTATCTGGTACGTAGGCCAATATGAAAGTCATTTCAGGTCAATCATGGAGTCTAAGCTGAAAAGTGAAAGCAGAGAGATCCTTCGTGATAGGCAGAAGCAGCTTGAAAAGGACGAGAAACGCATCGCTGAATTAGACCGCCTCTTCATCCGTCTCTATGAAGACAATGTGGCATCCCGGATCAGTGATGACCGCTTCGCCATGATGAGCCGGGCCTATGAGGATGAGCAGCGCGAACTGAAAGCGGAAGCAGAAGTCTTACGGAAGGAAATCGAGACACAGGAACAACAGAACCAGAATCTTGAGCTTTTCATTCAGAAGGTCAGGAAGTACGCGGATATGACCGAATTGACGCCTTATGCGGCCCATGAGCTGATCAAGGCAATCTATGTCGGGGCCCCTGATAAAAGCAGTGGAAAACGCCGCCAGAGCATCCATATCTGCTATGATCTGATCGGATTCATCCCGCTGAGTGAACTGATGGAACAGGAAATGGCATGACCCGAAGATCATGCCATTTCCGAAAAACTATAAAACTTTCTTATGAGGGGCGCCCTTTCGGCAGCCCCCTTTGATTCTGGCACATGCCTGTGCACACGGTTTGTTTTACACGTTCAGCTCGAAGCGGTTGATGTAGTCGTCCTGGTCCGCCTTGGACATGTGGGTGAAGTAGGCGGAGAAGCCCGCGATGCGCACGATCAGATCCTGGTAATCCTCCGGATGCTTCTGGGCCTCCCGCATGACCTCGCTGTCCGCCACGGTGAAGTGGTACTGGATGCCGCCCAGGCGGAAGTAGGTGGAGATGAGGTTGCGCACCTTGGCCGTGGCGTCGTCCCCCTTGACGGAGTTGGCGTCGAAGCGGGAGTTGATGGCGCCGCCGCAGCGCAGCTTCACCCAGGGCATCTTGGCCACGCTCTTGACATAGGCCAGGGGGCCGTTCTTGATGCAGTCCTGCCGCGGGTCGGAGGAGATGGAGAGGGGATCGCCGGTCTTGCGCCCGTCGGGGGTGGCCCACTGGAAGCGCCCGCCCATGACCCAGGCCAGGTCCAGGGCGCCGCAGTTGTTGGTGCCGCAGTTGACGCCGGGGCGGGAGTTGAAGTAATCCACCCAGAGGTTCGTGAACCAGACCACCATGCTGTCGGGCCCGTCGTCGTCGTTGCCGTAGTGCTCCAGAGCGTTGAGGATGCGCTGGCGCAGCATCTCGTGGCCCTCCCAGTTGGCCATGATGGCGTCGTACAGCTCCTTCGTAGTGACGGTCTTGTCCTCGAAGCAGAGCTTCTTGATGGCATAGAGGCTGTCGCCGATGGTGGCGATGGCGTTGATCATGCTGCCCATGCCGTTGTACTTGGCGCCGCCCTCGCTCACGTCCAGGCCCTTCTCCAGGCAGCCCTCGGTCATCATGCTGGCGGAGAGGATGGGCCAATAGGTGCGGAAGACCAGGGCTGCGAAGTGGTACATCCGGGCCATCTTGTCGATGTAGTGCTTGGCCTGCCGCTCGAATTCCGCCTGCAGCTCCTCAAAGCTCTCGTATTCATAGAGCTTCTTGCAGGGCAGGTCGCCCTTCCGGTGGCCCATGGGATCCTCGTTGCCGTGGATGATGTATTGCAGCACCTGGATGGGCCCGGCGCCCGCGCCGAAGGAGCCGCAGTTGGCCGCCATGCTCCATTCCTTGCCGCTGATGGCGGGCTCCACGCAGCCGAAGACCGCATACTGCCTCGCGTCCTCGATGGGCACCCCCCGGTCCAGCATGGCCTGGATGATCACGTCGTCGTTGTTGAACTGGGGCATGCCGCCGCTGCGGATGGAGCACTGGATGGCGATGGCCCAGATGCGGTCCGGGGTGTATTTGTTGATCCTGAGGGCCAGGCTGGGCTCCGCCACCTTCAGGCGCAGATAGCCCAGCAGCACCATCTCCGTGACGATGTTGTAGACGCCGGCTTTCCCGTCGGGCGTCTGGCCGCCGATGGTGATGAGGCTGCCCGCAGCGATGTTCTGGCCGCCGCCCTGGAGGTCGAAGAAGGTCCGGCCCGCGGCGTGGGCGTCGATGAGCTGCTGGTTGTTGGGCTTGGGGAACATGATGATCTGGTCGCCGATGTGGAGCACGAAGGCGTCGATCAGCTCCTGGGCGGTCTCCCGCGTCAGTCTGCCTTCCGCGATGTCCTTCTCGGCCAGGGGGCCCAGGAATTCGTCGATGAGGCCGGGACTGTCGGCCCAGTGGGTGCCGTCGGCAATGAGAAGATAGAGGTAGAAGAACAGGCTCTGGATGCCCTCCCAGAGGGTCCGGGCCGGATGCTCCATGATCCAGTCGCAGCTGTCGGCCATCTGCATCAGCTCCGCCTTGCGCACGGGGTCGGAAGTCTCGGCGGCCTTTTTGCGGCAGCCCTCGGCATAGCGCTTGGACATGGCGATCATGCCGTCGCAGACCTTGATATAGGCCATGTAGAAGAGCTCGCTGCGCACGTTCTCCGAGGTGGTGTTGGCCCGGATGGCGTCCAGCTTTTCCTGGGCGATGCGCTTGCACTCCCCGAAGCCCACGGTCACCGCCCGCTTGTAGTTGGGGCAGAAGTGGCCGGGATAGCTGCCGGAGAGGAACTTGCCCAGGTTCAGGTTGCCGCCGGGGCCGCCCATCCGCATGGGCATGAAGTCCTCGGGCATGAGGCCGATGGCCAGGGCGGCGATGTTGTTGTCCTCCCAGAACTTCGCCGCGTCCAGGATCCAGGCCCGGTCCTCGTCGCTGACCCAGACGCTGCCGGGCACCTGCCAGGCGGCCTTGAAGCGCTCGTCGGTGTCCCCGAAATTGGATTCGATCCAGCTGATGGGGGTCTGCTCGATGTCGAAGTGGACGGTGCGGCAGTGGGGACCGGCGTCGCCCAGGAAAATATCATCGTCGTCGATGTTGATCTCCCGGGTGGTGAGCCAGGAGTAGAGGAAGCCCGCCCGCTTCAGGATGGGGTATTCGTTCTTGTGGGTCTTGTAGTAGTCCGTGAGGATGCGGTTGCGCTCAAAGTCCAGATGCAGGTCCTTGTTGATGCGCCTGCGCTTCTCCTTGAGGCCGAGGATGCGCGCGGTCATGGGATAATCGAAGTTTTCCATAGGTCCTCCTTTCAGGTCCGAGCATATATGTTTATTTATTTCTTCTCTTCGTCGAAATAAGCTCCATATCATTCGCTTCAGCCTTATTGACTAAAGCTCATTCATTCCGCTATTTCTCCTCTTCAGAATTGAAGTCTTCGCTTCAATTCTGAGAAAGACGTTTCGCCGCAAACCGGCGGATTAGGACGCTAATGTATCTGTACCGGCAGACCCTTCGCCTTGAATACCTCCAGCGCCTTTTCCATGAAGGCCTCGGAGGGGGGCACGACGTTTTTCAGCCGGTAGACCCTGCCCAGGCGCGGGTATTTGACCCGCCCCGCCTGGTGGTAGGGCAGCAGCTGCACCAGCTGCACCGCGCTCCCCAGCTCCGCGCAGAAGTCCGCCGTGGCCTCGATGTTCTCCGGCGAATCGTTCAGCTTGGGGATGACGGGGAAGCGGATCTGGAGAGCGCCGCCGTGGGCGGCGAGGAAGCGGGCGTTGTCCAGGATCAGGCCGTTGGGCACCCCCGTGAGCTTCTCGTGGTGATAGGGATCCATGTGCTTCAGGTCATAGAGGAACAGGTCCACCCAGGGGAGGATTTCGGCAAACTTTTCCGTGGGGGCGAAGCCGGTGGTGTCCAGGCAGATGTGGATGCCGCTGTCCTTCAGCTTTTTGCACAGGTTCAGGGTGAAATCGAACTGGGCCATGGCCTCCCCGCCGGAGACGGTGACGCCGCCCCCGTCCTCAAAAAAGACCTTGTCCTTCATGAGCCGGGCGAAGACCGTGTCCACATCCGTCTCCCAGCCCGCCGTGTAGAGGGCCTTGGTGACGCAGCTTTCCGCGCATTTCAGGCAGCTCGTGCATTTGTCCCATTCGAGCCGGGGCTTCACGATCATCTCCTCGGTGCCCGTGCGCTTGCTGGGCGCATCCCGGGTGACGGCCCCTTCCGGGCAGGCCTTGATGCAGGCGTCCTGGCACAGGTCCGCCCCGATGCACTTCACGTCCAGCCAGCTCAGCTCGAAGCCGTAGTTCTGGGATTCCGGGCTGTGGCACCAGAGGCAGCGCAGAGGGCAGCCCTTGGTGTAGACCGTGGTGCGGATGCCGGGCCCGTCGTGGACGGCGTAGCCCTGTATATCATAGATATGGCCTTTAGCATTGACGTAATCCACTGCTGAAGCTCCTTTTGCGATTGCTTACCCCATATTATACAATTCATGCTATGCTGCCGCAATAGTTTTTGGTGAAAAAAACGGTGCGGCGCAAATGTCTGCGCCGCACCGGGAGAAATTCCTTATCTCTTTTTCAGAAGCTCCGCGAAGTCGTCGATGGGCATGGGCCGGTGGTAGCGGAAGCCCTGGGCCCCGTCGGGCGCCAGCCGGCGCATCAGCGCCTCCTGCTCCTCCGTCTCCACCCCGGCCACCACGATGGGCTTGCCCAGCTCCCGGGCCCGGCCCACCAGCTGCCCCAGCAGCTCCGTATCCCCGGAGGCCCAGTCGGGCATGGAGCGCAGGTCCATCTTCAGCATGTCCGAAGGCAGGGGGATGCCCCCCAGGCAGGCCCGGGGACTGAGGGAGATGTCCAGCAGCACGGAGAAGCCCGCCTCCCGCAGAGCGGTGATGGCCGCCGCCGTCTCCCCGCCGGTGCGCATGGCCTCCGCGCTGATGACGGCCTGGAGGAGCCTGTGCTCCAGCCCGAAGGAGTCCGCCAGGGCCAGGAAACGCTCCGTCACGTCCAGGGAAAGAATGTCCGAGCGGGAGACGATCACCGCGATGGGCACCGGCTCCAGCCCCTCCTCCTGCCAGGCGCGCAGCCGCCCGGCGATCCGCTCCCAGAGCACCGGGTCCAGCTCGGCGGTGAGGCCCCCGGCTTCCAGGGCGGGGATGAAGTGTTCCGGCTCCAGGAGTCCCCAGCTGGGGTGCTTCCACCGGGCCAGCACCTCCGCCCCCAGCAGCTGCCCTCCCAGGGGGGAGCAGACCGGCTGAAGCCAGAAATTCAGGTCTCCGTTGGCGAGGCCGGATTTCATCTCGCCCAGAAGGTCGTTCTGCAGGGTGGTGACGTCGAAGCGGGTCCGGTCATGGAAGGCGACCCGCTGGCAGGAGTTGGCGGCCACCCGGTTCTGCGCCTCGGCGGCGTAGTCCAGCATGGTAAAGGCCTTCATCGTCGGGTCCGTCACGGGGAAGACGCCGATGGACAGGAGGAAGCCCACGGAGGGGCTGATCTCCCGCATGATCTCCCGCAGCTCCCCGTCCAGCATGCCTGGCAGCTTTTCCTCCGCCGGGAGGAACATGGCGAAGCGTTCGCTTTCCAGATAGCAGGCCAGCCCGCCGTGGTCGAGGGCAAATTTGCTGATGCAGCTGCCGATCCTGTTCAGCAGCCGGTCGCCGGTCTCCCGCCCGAACCACTTGTTCACCAGGGGGAAGTGGCCGATGCCCAGGGAGAGCATGTAGAACCTCCGGCCCCCGCCGGCGTCCAGGAGCTGGCGCACGGCCTTGAAGAAGTCCTGGCGTCCGTAGAGCCCCACCACGCTGTCGTTGGAGTCGTAGCTGCTCAGCTCCGGCAGGACCCCCGCCTTCATCAGGTGCTTGTTGCGGTACATGTCCGCGTCCGCCTTTTCGATGAGGGCGCGCACATCCGGCCCGCCGTCCCCCCAGGCGATGCCCACGGCGATGGAGCAGCTCAGCTCGCTGCGCCCCAGCGCGTCCCGCCAGCCCTGGATCCAGGTCTGCACCAGGCTGTTCACCTCATCCCGGTCCACGTCCTCCGAGATGATCAGGAATTCGTCGCCGCCGTAGCGGTAGGGGGTGACGCCGGTGCGCTCCAGGCCCCGCAGGCTCTCCGCCACCAGGCAGATCATCCGGTCCCCCATGTCGTGGCCGAAATTGTCGTTGGCCTCCTTCAGACCGTTGAGGTCCAGGAACAGGACGCCGCAGCTGTGCAGCTCCCGGTAGCGTCCGGCGAGCATCTCCGCCAGCTTGGAGCGGTTGTAAAGGCCCGTGAGCCCGTCCCGCGCGCTGCGCTCCATCAGCTTCTGCCGTTCCAGCATGTCGGCGGTGGCGTCGTTGCAGAGCATCACCACCACCCGATGGCCGTCCCGCTCCATCACCCGGCCCAGCACCGACCACCAGCCGTATTTCCCGCTCTCCTGGAGCAGGGTGCTGCGGAAGGTGGCGCTGAAGCGTCCGCCCGGGCGGGCGTCGGTCAGCTCCTGCTGCCAGCGCTTCTCCATCTCCTCCCGGTCCTCCGGGTGGATGGCGGCCATCATCCGGCGGTGCTTCTCCTCCCAGGGCTCCTTTTCCCCCTCCTGCCGGAAGCCCTCCGAGGAGGCCAGCAGGGTGGTACATTCCATGGTTTCCAGGTCCAGGGAGAGGATCATCTCATAGGTCTCCATGGCCGTGGCGAGGAAAAGATCGCGGAAAAAGCTGTATTCGTTCTGTGCCGATCCTTCGGGTCTGTGGGTCATGACGGGGCACCTCCAAGTGCGCTTCGGGAAGGCGTGAGAGCTTACAGGGCATACAAAAACACCATATATTATCATAAAACCCCGGGAATTGCAACTGTTCCCGATTCACTTGCGGCTTTATCCCGGCCCAAAGGCCTCCCCGTTCCTTGATTACGGCCTCCGGATATGGTATAGTCCCGGTATACGGCACCGGCGGGAGCCGGAAGGGGGACGGGATATGGAAAAGAGAGCCCTGGATTTCCTGTCGGAAGCCATTTCCGACGTGGGGGAGTGGCAGTGGTGGTTCACGGCGAAGGATATGTTCCAGCTGGAATTCTGCGGCGTGATGATGTATGACGAAACGAAGGCCGAAAAGGAGCCCCATTCCAGCGTGATCGCCCTCCGCTTTTACGGGAATTCCTTCGCCGTGTTCCTGGACGACCTGGAGGACGGCGGGGAGAAGACCTGGTATGAGCGCCTGCATGACGACGAGATCCCACCGTTCCCCTTGGATGCCTATGAATTCACCTTCAACGACGCCGGGTACGCCCGGAGCGTGTACGGCGCTTACCGCCATAAAACGGCGGTCAAGGGCATGGCGGGAGAGGAGGATTTCCCGCCCGTCCGGTACGTCCTGGCCGGGAAATGCGGCGATGTAGGATTCATCGTCGGGGGCGACGAGCTGGCCGTCGTGGGGAAAAACGGGGAATACAGGGAAGAAGAGATCGAGCCCGCCGTGAAGAAATGGTGGGAATACTGGAAGGATTACTGGCGCCTGCGGAAGACGAAGCAGGCCTACGAGAAGGACTGGGTCTGCGAGACGACCATCCCCGTGAACAAAGAGGATCCCCAGGGGAACTGGTAGGACGGGACCGGGTATGGCGGCGCTGCGCCCCGGCGGGACCGGGGGAAGCGCGGAAGGGAGAAACGCGATGGCAGGCAATTACGATAAAATGCAGGAACAGGCCCGGCAGCTTTTTCAGAGCTATGACCCGGAAAAGCTCCGCGCCCGCCTTTCCCTGCCGGAGGACCCCGGGGGCATCCCCATCCGCTTCCTGGGGGAAGCGTACCTGGTGCGGGCTTCCGACGGGGAGGTGGTGGACGAGCGGGGAAACAAGGCCCCCTTCGACACCGCCATGAGCATCTATGACATCCTCTGCCGCTCGGAAAAGACGCCCGTCCTCTCCGGGGCCTGGGTCCCCACCATGGAGCTCCACCACATCATGGGCTCCAACAGCGTCCACGAGGACCTGGGGCAGGAGAGCGCCCGCTTCTTCTCCGGCAGGACGGAAGCCCTGGCGGAAGCATGCCGCGCCCTGGGCGGGACGCCGGGGAGCCGGGGGGACCTGAGCTTCCGCATCCCCGTCTTCGACTTTTTCCCCGTGGAGCTGCGCTTCTGGGAGGCGGACGAGGAATTTCCCGCCCAGATGCAGTTTTTCTGGGACTCTAACGCCCTGGACTTCACCCGCTACGAGACTCTCTGGTATATGTCCGGCGCGCTTATGGAAAAGTTGCGGCAGCTGGTGGAAAGCACCTAGGGGCGGCGGGAGCGGAACGCAGTTTTGCCGTTTTGCAACATGTGTATATCATTTAGCAAGTCATCGTATGAGATTTTTGCATCACCCCGTTTTTCGTGGCTTTTTTTGTTGACAAGAAAAGGCAAAGACTATAAAATGATGTAACAAAATGTAAAATTAAAATGTAAAATATTGGCAAGAGGTGGCATTATGAGAAGGAAGTTCAGGAAAACGCTGGCGTTGGTCTTATGCATCATCATGTGCATCGGCCTTTTCCCGTCCGTGTATGCGACGGATCCCGAGACGGGAGGATCCGGAACGTGCGGAAACGGAGTTTCTTGGTCGCTGGACTATGACGAGGTCCTGACGATCTCCGGCAGCGGAGATATCTGGGACGAAGCTTTTCCCTATTGGGAGATCGAGCAGGTCATAATCACCGACGGCGTGACCGGCATCGGCGCAGGCTGCTTCAGAGATTGTAATTGTCTGCAGAGCGTCACGATTCCCGAATCCGTCACCTGGATCGGCAGTTCTGCCTTTGAAAACTGCAGCAGCCTGACGGATATCTATTACGCCGGCAGCAGGACCGAGTGGTTGAGATCCCAATTTGCCGAAGACGGGCTGTGGTCGGTGGAGATCCACTATGCCCGGGAGTCGGAGGAAGGCGGGGTCGTCGATTCCGCGCGCATCAACAGCGATTTGAGCTGGCTGCTGGACGGGGCAGGCGTTCTCTCCCTCATCGGCATCGGCGTCTTTGACGGCGGCCTGCCCTGGGTTGGCCATACGGAAGACATCGTCGAATACCGGGTCGACGAGGCGAATGTCTATTACTGCACGCAGGACACCGTCCTTTACAGCTTTGACGGCGAAGAACTGGTCGCTTTCCCCTGCGGAAGCAGTCTGGACAGCTTTGCCGTTCCCGAGGGCGTGGTGAGGATCGGCGCGCAGGCTTTCTATAACAGCGACCTTGATTCGATCAGCATCCCTGCGAGCGTGACGAGCATCGGATATGACGCCTTTGCCGGCTGTTATCCGAGCTATGTCGCCTATGCCGGCAGCGAGGCGGACTGGGATTTGATCAGCATGGAATATGGCAACGATTCCCTCGTCGAAGCATATCAGCGCTCTAAGCCCGGCCTGTACTGGCGCTGGGCGGACGGTTATTGGGACCTGGATGGCAACTGGGTGTGGGAGTCCACGGACAACAGCCTGGATGATGAGGTCGTCGGCGGGCCCAACAATGGCTGGTGTGCGGAGTTTTTCTATCGCGATGGGGACGGCAGCCTGAATTCCGTCGACGTCTGTAATCTGGTTTTCCCTGAGCAAATTCTTTCGGTACGTCGCTCGGGAGGTAGTTTCTGCAACTTTGAAAGCATCGCTCCCGGCAGCGGCGAGATCACATATAATGGCTATACGATTCCGGTGACGATCAATTTCAATGATCTGGACTTCTACAGCGAGCCGGAGGCCCGCACGGATACCTGGCTGCGTGAATGGGATTACACCGGCGAAAACGATACGATCTATCTGATCCAGACGGGCGGCGCTCCAATCATTGATGTGGTGAGCAGCGAGGGCAGCTCCGTGGCGGTGACCGCCGTTGAGTACGGCGTTTACGCGATTCATTTGGAGTCGCTCTCGGAAAACTGGACGCGGATCAATTTTGTCAGAGGTTGGGATCAAGAAAACCAGTGGAACGATTGGCGCGAGATCCGCATCAATGACCTGACCCCCGGCCTGGTCCTGCGAAACGCTGTGATGGATTGGGATGAGAACGGCTCCGCGGTTTTTTATTCCACGGACCAGGAGCCCTGGAAGGCGCTTTCCAGCGGCATCGGCTATGGCTGGAGCGTTGAGTTTCTGTGGCGGGAAGCTGACGGCAGCCTGATTCCCGTCAGCGCTTCCGACGTCAGTTTCCCCACGCAGCTGATCAGAACTTACGATGAGGCAGGGGCGTATTGCTACTTCGAATCCATCGCCCCCGGCAGCGGCTTCATTGAGTATGGGGGAACTGCCATCCCGATGGATGTTTCATTCCCTGAAATCGGCTTCTACAACGCTCCGGAGGCCCGCACGGATACCTGGCTGCGGACATGGGATTACACCGACGAAAACGATTCGATTTACCTGATCCAGACGGGCGGCGCTCCAATCATTGATGTGGTGAGCAGCGAGGGCAGCTCCGTGGCAGTGACCGCCGCCGAGAACGGCAGCTATGCCATTCATATGGAGTCGCTCTCGGAGGAATGGGTGCGAATCAACCTCCTCAGAGCTTGGGATGGTGAGGACCCTTGGAACGACAGTATTGAAATCCATATCAACGATATGACCCCCGGCCTGTTGTATCGTTATGCCTATGAGGAATGGGACGAAGCGCTGCAGAAAAACGTTTGGCGGTCCACGAATGAATCCCCCAGCAAAGTGCTTTCCGTCAGCATTTTCGGGAATGTGAACATTGAATTCCTGTGGCGGGATGAGAGCGGCGATCTGCAGTCTGTGGATACGACACTGATCCATCTCCCCGAAGGTATGTTAGGTTTCAATGTGGCGGAAGGACCATTCTGCAACATTTATGCCAATTACCTCGGCAGTGGTGAAATCAGCTATAACGGCACTGCGATTCGTGTAATTGTCCCCTTCCCCGACCTGGGCTTCTACAGCGAGCCGGAGGCCCGCGCGGATACTTGGCTGCGGACATGGGATTATACCGGCGAAAACGACACGATCTATCTGATCCATAGCAGTGATGCGCCCATTCTCGATGTGGTGAGCAGCGAAGGCAGCTCCGTGGCGGTGACCGCCGTTGAGGACGGCGTTTACGCGATTCATATGGAGTCGCTCTCGGAAAACTGGACGCGGATCAATTTTGTCAGAGGTTGGGATCAAGAAAACCAGTGGAACGATTGGCGCGAGATCAGCATCAATGACCTGACCCCCGGCCTGGTCCTGCGCTCCGCTACCGGATACTGGGATGAAAATGGCTGG